>Ga0209067_10000045_pt1 | contig 82247 bp, 106 predicted proteins | sample ColStrG_CSR_2013_FD_187199 | JGI IMG/M metagenome (GOLD analysis project Ga0209067, IMG submission 187199) | Freshwater sediment microbial communities in response to fracking from Pennsylvania, USA - Cold Stream Run_MetaG_CSR_2013 (SPAdes)... | ecosystem: Environmental > Aquatic > Freshwater >...
GAGCTTCCGGATCGGGTAAATCCACGTCGATACGAACGCTGGACCCGAAAACCACATTCATCATAAATTGTGGTAAAAAGGATTTAAGTTTTCCTAAATCCAGGACAAATTACAAAATTTGTAATAAGGAAAATCCCAATGGAAATTTGGTGAATGAGAATGAGTTTGTAAAAGTATTAACTTGGGTTAATGCTATTTCGGAAAAACGACCGGAAATTAAAACTCTCATTATTGACGATCAAATAAATTGAAGGTTGTCGTTAAACTTCGTGAATCTGGAGACTTCTGGGTACAGAATATCCTAATCCAATCATTACCAGGAATGGTTTTGCAGGATCAACGACTAGTATATACGATCCAGAACGGATTATGAAATACCACGAGTGCGGAGGTAAGAATTTAGGTTCTTATAAGAGATAGTCTAAACTACATATATAATACAAGATTTATAAAAATGTAGAACTAGGAGATAAAGAGCTTCTAGGGTAATAAATGTTTCAATATGCAATAGCGCAATCCATTATGACACGAGTAGATGAAAACGGATATGGAAAATGGAATGATTTGAGTAAACATATTTATAATGCTGGATCCCATGATTCTAATTTAAGAGATGATCTCACCATTATTTATTTGTCCCATACCGAAACGGATTATGATGATATGGGTAATAAATTTACCAAAATTAAAACCGCTGGTAAATTGATCGACAAACAAGTAACGTTTGATGGGTTATTTACTACAGTATTGTATTCAGAAGTGATTAAAGGCGAAAATGGATTACGATATGTATTCAGAACTCGTACTAATGGTCAAGATACCTGTAAAAGTCCTATGGGAATGTTTGAAGATACTTATATTGACAACGATCTTCAATTTGTTTTAAACCGGATGGATGAATATTATAGAGATGAAGCGGAAATCGTTAAACCTAAAAAAACTCAATCCATTGACGTAACTCCGGCTAAACCCACAACAACTCAAACCACTAATAACTAATAACCCAATAAATTATGTCAACAGTATTCAATTTTGATGAAGTAGAAGAATCTACAGGACGGACTAACCTAAGTCCAGGCGTTTATGAAACTAAAATCACGAAAGTGGAATTTGGTAAATCCAAAAATAAAGGAACCGAATTTATCAAGGTTACTTTTCAAGATGATAAGAGTAATTTGATACACTCGGAAGATTTTTATTTGTCTAAAGGAGCCTTACCCCGTGTACAGCATTTGGTTTCTCAAGCAACCGGAGTAAAATTAACCGGGGAAGTAACTGAACAATCGTTATCCGCTAAACTAATCGGTAAACGAGTACGTATAGCATTGGGAGGGGAGAAAAAAATTAACAATTCCGGAGATGTGGTAACGTATTCTCAATTAGGTTTTGGAGGATTCGCTCAACCGATTAATTCCGAAAATAAATTCACCGATTCGGATTATGTTATTACAGATAAAACTGGAGGATATGTTCCAGCGGTGGATTCATTCGGGGGACCTTTATCCAGTTCGAGTCAAAATAACGACGACGATAACGAATTACCTTTCTAATGTTGGAAAATCCTTCAAATAATCAAAAAACCATTGATTTCTCCCAAATTCCATTGAATGCGGGGGAAATCTTTAGTTGTGTTAGTGATCGAGAAGTTTTTGAGTACTATACTTCCCAGGAAGTTAAAATAGGAAAAAAAGTAAAATGTGGGATTCATAGTGATAAAAATCCTTCGATGACGTATTATTTACATAATACAACTAATCGATTGCAATTTAAATGTTTTGCTTGTGGTAAATTCGGAAGTGTTATTACGTATGTAAGAGAATTATACAATCTTGGATATCACGAAGCTTTGGAACGAATTTCTCAGGACTTTAAATTAACAGCTACATCTGTACCTGTAAATTTAATTGTCAAAACCCATGAAGTTATTCCTCATAAAATAGCCGATACTAAAATCATTCCCATCATTCGTTCATTTAGTGAAGTGGATTTTAATTATTGGTCCAGTTTCCATATCAGTTTAGATACGGTTTTGGAATATGACGTAAATCCTTGTGAATCGGTGTATCTTGTAAAAAATGGGGTATGGAATTTAGTAGCTACCCATTCAAATAATAATCCAATTTATTGTTATAACGTAAACGGTCGATATAAAATATACCGTCCTTTGGATCTTTATGGTAAAAAATGGATGGGGACTACTAAAGAAGGAGATATCCAAGGGGCAAAACAATTAAATCATTCAGGTCTCGTGTTAATTATTACTTCTAGTTTAAAAGACGTAATGGTTTTCAAAACCATGGGGTATGAAGCAGTAGCTTTTGGATCTGAAGGGGCTAAAATACCAGAATCTTGGATTAAAGAAATGAGATTAAGATTCGAGCATTTAGTAGTGTATTATGATAATGATGATCCCGGTATAGAATATGCCAAAAAAACAGGATTACCGTATATTATGAATCCTATTTTCGAACCAAAAGATATTTCCGATTATGTTCGAAAATACGGATTAGCTGAGGGTAAAAATTTAGTAGGTGAATTATTTATTAATAATGGAAAATAGCATCATTATAAGCGAATAATCAACATAACGATTGAAAAAACTAACAATATGAGAGGAAATAACAACATGAATGAAGAAAAATACTCCTAGTCAAAAAACACGATATGAAAAAATAGTAATTCCAGGATTCACCGGATACGTAAAACTAGCTGATAAAATTAGACCCACTTATTATAAACAAGGGACTAAAAAAATTCCTAAAAAATACCAAGGTCCTCAATTCGTGTTTAAAAATAAAAAGTTATTCAATACTCAAACTAACGAGTTTGTGATAGCGAATATCAATCGAGTTAATACGCCTAAATACCATCGAGTAAATATGAATGATATTTATTCTGGAAATTTACATCATTTCAGTCGTAATAAAATGATGCATGAACTTCATGAATATTTTATTCATCATTTACGAGACGTTAAAGAATTTTTACGATTTCCTTTACGAGTAGAATTGCAATTTCACGTAGTAGACAAAGGTAAGTTTAACCTGGATTGTGATAATATGTTTTTATATTTAAAAGCTTTCAATGATTCATTAACTTTATCCGGTTTGATTCCAGATGATAATCCGGATTATATTTCCGAAGTCTCCATCAAAGTAGACTTATTTAATGGAGACGTAACTAACCAAACATTAACTGTTATTATAGAAGAACTCACATGACAAATTCAACAAAATTACCCGAATTAACTCCTGAACAAATAGAAGAAGTAGTTAAATTATACGAAAAAAATAAAATGGCTGAGTATACTAGAAAAATGGACGAACATACTGCTCAATGTACGAAAAATGACCGAGCTTATTTTGATTTCGTAAAAAAAGTAGAATCGACTAAAACAGATTATTCCAAACCATTATATATGGTTTTTGTTAAACCCGTATCTCTTTGTGTAGATTCCGAGTCTGATTATTATATAGCAACTTCTTTACAAGAAGATGAAGTTTGGGTTTTTGAAAAAAAAGAAGATGCTAACAAAATGATACAATTATTTCAGGCTACTCCTAATAGTTTTGGTTTTGAGTTAGATTCTTTAATAATCCATATAAGTAAATGATTGAAGAAATTATAAATCCTAAGCTAAATGACCGGGTAGCTTTGATTGATGCTGATTTTCTTTTGTATTATTGTACTTTTCCGGTAGATGAATTAGGGGAAGACGGTAATCCTATCGTGGATGAGGAAACGGGTAAAAATCGTAAACGAGAACGAACTTTAGAAGAAGCTTGTAGGTCGGTAGATCACACTCTTGTTTCCATATTGAGTGAAATTGGAACCTATGAATATATTGGTTTTATAGGATATGGATTGAATTTTCGGTATAAAGTGGATCCTTCATATAAATCCAATCGAGCGGGAGCGGTTAAACCTCAGCTATTTCAAAAAGTAAAATCCTATTTATGGGATGTGTGGCAATTCGAAAAAGCGGTCGAATATGAAGCTGATGATTTTATTTTAAGTTTATCCAAAATTTACAAAAACGGGGTAATTGTATCGTGTGATAAAGATTTATTGATGTTGGTGGGTAAACACTATAATCCTCAGAAAAAGACCTGGGTAGAAACGAATGAATTGGAAGCCGATAAGTTTTTCTGGAGATCCATGGTAGTGGGGGATAGTGCAGACGGTATTGTTGGATTACCTAAAAAAGGCGAGAAGTATTTTGAAAAGATGTGGGGGAAATATAAAATGGAATTAACGTATACTTCTCCAGCATTTATCTTAGAATTATACGTAGAAAATTTAGGAACCGATGAAGGGATTCGTAAATTTTTTAGCAATTATGACCTTTTAAAGTTGCGAGATAATTTAAATGTTAGTATATTTACGAGTCAAACTTACAACGGTAAGTTAACTTTTAAATCCTCATCTAATACTGAAGTTATGAATGGAGCAACAAACAACCAATCCGGTATCTCATCAACCCCTAACGAGTACCACGACTACTCAAACCTCTTTTAACTATTCTACGTATTTATTACTACCCATGTTACAAAAAACCAAATCTCAATATTCCGGATACGTTAATACATATGTTGCGGATATGGGACCCGGTAATCCTAACCCTAAATGGAATTTTGATAAATTGTTTGTAGTTACCACTAATCCAAATAAATTCGTTCATTCTTCTCCACATTTTCATACGACTTATTTAGATAAACCTTCGAAAAATTACGTGTTGGTTATGAATATTCCCGATGAATTTGAAAATGACTATAGTCTATTTTTAGATGGTAAGTATTCTCAATTTTCCCAGGATTATAAAGATACCATTACAGATCGCATTTTAACCAAACCCATTGATAAAAATTTTGTATATCGAATTTTATACAAACCGGAGATCGGAGTAAAAGAATTAGAAAAACGAATCGGACAAAAAATACCCGAAAATGCCGAAATTTTAGATAAACCCCATTTGGATCAAGAAATCTTAAACTATCATCAAATATAACTCAACCCCCCCCCTCCATTTATGATAACTCATCAATCAGAATTGAAACAAACAGGATCAATCGATATTGTTTTAACGGATTACGAACAAGATCTATTAAATTTATTTCAAAAATCCATTGAAGAATTAAACGGATTTCCTTCTTTGTTAGGAGATAATTTCACCCCGTTTACTGTAAAATATGACATATCCGGTTTTAAAGATACTTTCTCTACCGAAGTAGGATCAAGCATTATAAAACATGATGTTCAATTTATTAAATTTACTGCTGACATTATCGCAATAAGTCATAAATATAGCATTAAAACTTTTAGTTTTGTTAAATTCTATCATGTTAATATAACTATTAATAACATAATAGAAGAAATAAAATCGTTACTTTTAAAATTTGGATTGCTGCATTTAGCAGACCGTAAATTTCAAGAAATTAAATAACATCTAACATCCCATGGCAATTATTCACAAATCCGTAGTTTATTATTCTCGACAAGACGTATTAGATATTGTCGAATCCGTTATTCAAAATTCACATGTTGGGTATAATTATCCGGGTGAATACCAAGCTATAAGATTTAATCCGGAATCAGATACCGTAAAGATTAATAAAAAATATGTGGATCCGGAAGATTTAGACGTTATGTGTTTAATATCTGATGAGAGCTTAAACACTTTAATTGACTCATATTCTATTATAAAATAAACCATAATAATCATGACTGAAACAACACAACAAACTAATTTAGATTATTCTATATTAGATGAATTTAAACGCACAATTAATACCATTGAAGGTTTTTCTTGTAATTATGAAATAAGATCCGAATTTTTTAATTGTCAAAGTATTTTTTTTGATATTCATTATGAAAACGGTATTATTTATCAAAAAGGATTTAGAATTAATTTGGATCATTCTGTTGATTTTCAATTAATTGTTGATTACATGTTAGATTATTTCAAAAAATCAGTAAATGTTTATTTTGTTCTATTAAATAAATTAGAAAATAAATAAAACCCATGAACCGAAAAGAACAACTCGAATTATTTGATATGTTCACCGCTCAAGTTCGAGAAACTTTGGTAAGCAAAGGAAATGATTATGCGGGAGAAGAGGACGTATTAACTAATTTTAAGGAAGTAGCGAGTATTATGAAGTCTCGATCAGAAATTTCCATTTTAACGTTAATTGCTACTAAAGTATCTCGGATTGTTAATTTACTAAACCCTTCTAAAAAAATTAATTTCGAGTCGTTGGATGATTCGATACTAGACTTATTTACTTACAGTTTTTTACTTAAATGCGCTTATGTCGAATCTAACAAAACAAGAAATAAAACAGAAAATATTATCGAGTCCATCTCTAATCAGTCCGGTGGACCTTCATCTGAAGAAGGGTCGGAGGTATTTAGCGGAATACTTTCAGGTATCACCCCAACTTATCCAGGAAATCTACGAAGATATTCGGAACTTCAGAAAAGAACAAGCTATACTAAAAACCCTTTCGACGAATTCTACGATGAACTCCGTGATAGCCCCGGATATGTCCCAACCATTACCCATACTTCACCCATCCATGACGGACGATCCCCAGGCTAAATTACCCATTACTAATAAAATTACTAAGGATCAAAAATCCGATTCTATTTATTTAGAAGCTAGTCAAATCCGATCATTAGATGATTTGATTAAAGCCTGTGATATTGATTTAGATGAATGGATTATTGATCGCCATATCATCAATAAATGGGAAGTGGGGGCTAGTGATGGCGAGGGTAATATAAATGTAACTCCGTTATTTCAAGTTAAATGTTGGCTTAAACCCAAAAAAGCTGAGGAAAAATTACTATCTCAGTTTAGATCCGATTTAATACAAGATCTTAAAGCAGGGGAATATCATACATCCTATACGGTAAATTATATTCCAAATTACGTATCTACGCCATCTAGTTGCTTATTATCGCCTAATTTATATGACGTACATTTAGGAAAAGTATCATGGCATGAAGAAAGTGGGGAAAATTACGATTATAAAATTGCTCAAAATCGATTTTTTGATGCGATTGAAGATTTACTTCAAAAAAGTTCCGGTCATAAAATTGATGAAATATTATTATCTGTGGGTCATGACTTTTTTAATTCTGATAAAGCTACTCCATATCCTCAAACAACGGCTGGAACTCCGCAACAAGACGATCTCAGATGGCAACAATTAGTTCGAGTAGGTCATAGTATGTGGACTAAAGCTATCCATCGATGTTTAGAAATTGCTCCAGTTCGAGTAAAATTAATTCCTGGAAATCATGATGAAGAACGTAATTTTTATTTAGGTGAAATTTTAAATGCCGTTTTTCATAATAATAAGTTAGTTGACGTAGATAATAGTCCAAAACTTAGAAAATACTATCAATATTATCAAAATTTATTCGGACTTACCCATGGAAATAATGAAAAACCGACCGAATTATTCTCATTAATGGCTAATGAAGCTAAAGAACTTTGGAGTAAAACGTCTTTTAGAGAATTTTTATTAGGACATTTTCATACTAAAAAAGAAATATCGTACAAGTCTACTGAAGATTACAATGGAATGATTATCCGGTATATGAGATCGCTGAGTGCTACAGATGCTTGGCATTTTAAACGAGGATATTGTGGATCGGTTAAAGGAGCGGAAGCCTTTATTTATTCAAAGGATGAGGGGATGATTTCTTTCGTAAACCACAATTTAAAATAAATTTCATAATTTCTAAATAAACGTTACCTTTACTACATGAGTAATTTAACCAAAAAACCCATTCGAATCCTTCTTCACACTCCGAATTCCGGAGATGCTACTTCTTATTATCGAGGAGAATTACCTTTAACCTGTTTAATTAAAACATTTGCTCCAGATGTGGAATTAGTCAATGCTAGTCAATTGAATCCAGCTATTTGGCCTGATGTTATTCAAGCGGATGTGATTGTTCTTCAGCGACCTTTTATTCAAGCTCATTTAGATTTAGCTATCCAGGTAAAAACTATCGGTAGAAAATTGATTATTGATTATGATGATTTATTATTCAATTTACCTTTAACTAATCCGTATTATAATTTGTATATGACTTCTCAAGTTCATAGTACAATAAATCAAATTATGAATTTAGCGGATGAAATTTGGGTAAGTACTCCTCAATTAAGAACGTCTTTAATTCAACGATTATTATTCTTTTTAGGTGGATTAGATAGTTTTAAAGCACTACCTGATTCGGAAAAAGATCGATCTTTTAATAAGGTGCATGATAAAATAGTCGTTATTGAAAACGCACATAACGATTTTGATTTTCCGGTTGATAAACGCAAACCCCATACAACAAACAATGTTATTCTTTGGAGAGGTGGGGCAAGTCACAATAATGATTTATATTATTATGCTAAACCTTTATTAGAAATTTGTAATACTCGAACCGATTTATCGTTTTATTTTTTTGGACCATTGCCCACTTTTTTATCTGAAAATTTTACTAATGCTAAATCGATATTCCATATGAATCAACCCATGGCAATTTATAGCTTCCACAAAGCGATTCAAAATTTAAATCCCATGGTAAATTTAATTCTATTGGAACCTAGCGAATTCAACGATTGTAAATCCAATATTAATTCGTTAGAAGGAGCTTACGCGGGAGCCTATAATTTTAATGTTTCTCCGGATGAATTTGTAGAAAAATTTAATTATCGAGTTTCTCAGCCTAAACGATTAAAAGAATGGGCAGATGAGCAATGGGACGGATTTATTAAAACCCAGTTATTGAGTCAAACGGTGAGAACTCGATATGAACGAATTCAATTGTTGTTAGAAAATAAATAATTATGACAGGAATGACGAGAACCGCGGATCATGATCATACGGATCCTATTATCGGAATATGGTATCATGTATATGCTACGCCTACCGTATTGGATATTGTAAAAGAACAATTAGCGGTTGTTGACGAAGCTAGAAAATATTCAAATTTTGATTTAGAAATTGTAATGGTTTATAACGAATCTGATAAAGGTTCTGATTTTTTTGTTGATTTATTTACATATTTACATGAATATCGATATGCTCATCGTAATTATAATAATACATTACTTTATAGTAAACCTCATCACGAATTTGAATACGATACTTTGTCCAATTTATATTGGGAAGTTGAGGATTATAAATACGTGGGATATATCCATACTAAAGGAGCCGTAAACGTAGAACCTAATACCCGGTATTGGAGAAAAATGATGACCAATACAGTCTTATTACAAATACCCGAAAACATCAAATTATTGGAATCCTATGATGTAGTCACTGCCTTTCAGTACGAAGATTATTTAGCGGGATATGGTCAATACAAATATTCAGCGGGTAATATGTGGTTCACATCAAGTGAGTGGATTAAGGCATTACCTGAACCCGTACTTAATGAAATTGAAAATCACCGTAATTTTTGTGAATTATGGGTGACTAAAAATAACGCTCGAATTTATTCTTATTATCCATTTACTAACTTAATAACCCCTCACATTTATGGGATCATCTAGTCCAATGAATATTAACATAGGCTGTAATGCTTATAACAAATTACCAGGATATATCAATGTAGATATCAATCCGGATGCTAATCCAGACGTATGTATGGATGCTCTTGAATATCTTTCAGATGTACCTGAAAATACGGTAGATACTATTTATGCGGGTCATTTTTTAGAACATTTAGATTCATTTAAAGCTGATCTATTTTTATGCTATTGTGGGTTTGCATTAAAAGTAGGTGGAACTTTAACCTTAGTATTACCGGATGTATGGAAATGTTATTTGAATGACAAAGCTAATAAAATGTTACCGGGTGAATTTCACGGAATCATTTGGGGATATTTTCCTGATACTCCCCATACTGAATGGGATACTCATAAAGCTATTTACAATCGACCTATTTTAGAAAACTTATTATCTCAAACTTTTGATAAATTTGAATTTTTTGATATTACTAAAGTTAATGATGATCGGTTAGTATCTAAAGCGGATTGGCAATTTTACGTAGTTTGTACTAAAACAAATAGTTCAATATAAATAATATGAACCTTCCTACTGTGATTTCAGGTCAACATTTAATTGATTTAGGTTTTACTCCCAATCGACATTTTAAATCCATCATCGAATATGCTAATTCTCATTCATTATCTGAAGAGGAATTGAAACAGTATGTTATGAGTACAATGGTTGAAGAAAAAGAACCCCATTCAAAACCTGTGTTTTATCACAAGAATATTCATAATGAATCGGGTTCTTTACAGGAGCAACAAAACATAAACAAAGTATTTCAAGCCATGGATGAGGTAATGAAAGCTCCGACTGTTATAACTGGAGCTATAATGCCCGATGCTTGTCCTACAGGAGAAGGACAAATACCAGTAGGAGGAATCGTAGTAACTAAAAACGCAATTCATCCAGCCCTTCATAGTTCGGATATATGTTGTTCATTAAAAGCTACTCATCTTCCATCTTCAATATCTTGTAAATTATTATTAGACGTAGCTTTTGAAACTACTCATTTTGGTCCAGGTGGTAGAAAAGATCAATTTAAATTACCCGAAGAACTAGAAGAAAAAATCGTTAAAAACTTGTATTTAAAGAATGAGTTACATATTGCTAAATCTCATTTAGGAACCCAAGGAGACGGTAATCATTTCTTATTTGTTGGTACGTCTGAAGCTAACGGGTCAGTAGTTTTAATTACTCACCATGGTAGTAGAGGATTAGGAGCTGGATTATATAAAACAGGTATGAAAATTGCTGAAAAATTTCGAAAAGAAATATCCCCTAAATCATCTAATAAAAATCCATGGATTCCTTATAACACCAAAGAAGGTGAAATTTATTGGGAAGCTTTGCAAGTGGTTAGAGATTGGACTAAATACAATCACGAAATAATTCATAAAACCATTTGTGAAAAATTAAAAATAGAATCCACTTATTTTAGTTATTGGAATGAACATAATTTTGTTTTTAAAGAAAATGATTTGTTTTATCACGCTAAAGGAGCTACTCCTTTGGATAATAAATTTGTTCCCGATAGTACTTACGGTTTTAGAATTATTCCTATGAATATGAGTGAACCTATTTTGATTGTTTCAGGTAAAACCACAAAAAATAATTTAGGATTCGCTCCTCATGGGGCTGGAAGAAATATTAGTCGTAGACAACACGAATTAACCAATAAAAATAATCGATCGGAAATTGAAATATTTAAGGAAGAAACTAAAGGATTAGACGTTAGATTTTTTTCTAATTTTATAGATATTTCAGAATTACCCAGTGCTTATAAAAATGCCGATGTGGTTAAAAAACAAATGAATGATTATAATTTAGGTAACGTTTTGGACGAAATTAAACCCTACGGTTGTATTATGGCAGGAGATTGGCAAAGAAATGCTTTTTGGAAAAAAACTAAATAAAATAACATGAGCGATATATCCATGTGTAAAGGACAAGATTGTCCTATTCGAGAAACTTGTTATCGATTTAAAGCAAATCCCGATCCTTTTCGTCAAGCTTATGCTTCGTTTAAATATGATTCAGTTACTCAATCTTGTGATCATTATTGGAAATTCATAAATTATTCTAATTATACTAAATTAGAAAATGAAGATAGGGACGGTAATGAACATTCAGAATATTAACAATTAATAAAAATTATATGAGTCTCCATGTTCACATTTGTTCCGTATGTGGTAAAAAAATCATAAGTAATATTCCAGGTACTAGTTTTACATGTACCGATTGTCTTTCACAAATTTATAAACCTAAACCTAAAACAAAATGATTTCTATTCTATTTCTAATCTTAGCGGCTGTATCTTCAGCGGTATGTGATACTTTAAAGTCTACTTTTTCTACTTCTATTTTTAGTAAACTCAATCCTAAATTTTGGGATCCTAATGTTAGTTGGGTAAATAAATGGGCAGTAGGTAGTACTACTAAAGAACGATTTCTTGGTTCATCTACTATTTTTGTATTCGTTACGGATGCGTATCATCTGTTTAAAGAAATTATGATTTTGGGAATTTGTTTTGCTATTGCTACGGATTATATTTGGATAGTCAATACTTTTGTAAATGGATTGATTTTGATGGCTGTTTGGGGAATTTCTTTTCAAATTGCTTACGTGTTGTTCAACAAGAAAAAAATAGGTAGTAGCCTGTAAAAACCTGTAAAGATAAATACTCGTGGTAAACAAAGCGTAGAGTATCAGATCCTCGGTTAGACGAACCGGGGATTTTTTATATGGAACCGCATATAATTAGGTGTAATTTTTTGTTTTTATATGCGATAGAATATATAGTAAACTCAATATAATTAAAGAATATACTAAGTTTACTATATATTCTATTTTATTTTATCATAATCCAAATATCGGATAATTTTTCCTGGAGAATTGACAATAGGTATTTCTTTACCAATTTTACCCAATATCTTACTCTTACCTTTTTCTTTACCGGATTTGATTTGATCTTGGCCTAATAATAAACCGGGAATAGCAAACATAATAGATACGGCATTTCCAGCGGTAGTTAAAGCGGGAACCGGATTTTGTGCCATTTTTACCCAAGATTGAGGGTTAAAGGCTGAGGAGTTTTCTTCCAGATTTCGATTGATAATATTTAAAGCGAAAGTTAAAGCTCGTTTTTGATTTTTATCTTTATCGTCGGTTAATACAGCTTTTATGGCTAACCCCATCGCTCCTAAAGATCCTACTACAAAAAAATCATTAAGAGATCTACGAATGTTATTTTTATCATGGGTACTAATTCCTTCTAGTGTAGGATTTTTAGAATATACATCCCATACATTTTTCATCACATTTCCCCAACTTTCTGTTTCATCTGCTCCGTTTTTTAATTTAATTAATGACCAATAAATACCTTGGGAAGTAGTTCCATCTATTTTTTCATTAGCAATTCCGAAACGTGAAGTGATAAACGGAGCAAAATATCTCTTATACGTAATTAATAATCTACCGTACCATTCTTTTTGTACTTCCAATTTACTATCCATATCCGCATGGGATTCTCTAACCGTATTGGCTAAATAGTTAATAAATTTTACCCGGTCATTTTCCGATTCATGAGGAGACACATTTTTTTCTCCAGTCCAGACTAGTTCTGTTTTATCGGCATTTAAACTCCATCCATCATACAAATTGGTTTGACCTCGTTTGGTAAATTTTAAATATCCTATGGCTTCCATAGTCTCAATAAATTTTTCAGTTGCGTGAATAGCAATAAAAGGATTAATTCCTTTACCGTGGGTAGCTTCACTTAATTTAGTAGGAACCTGGTAATATTCCATCAATAATTTGTTTTTAATGGATGTGTCCGACATATGATTGACTCCTTCTATAGCTTTACCAAATCCAAACATCATAGTATCCAAATTAACGCCTTCTCGTGAAGTAGACCGCATTAAATTTTGTAGTACTCCTAAAACTAAACGAGATGCAGCCGCTGGAGCATTTAATCCCATTACGCCTAAACGAGAAAATTTATTAATTCCATCCGCTACTGATGAAAAACTTAATCCTTTTTTATCGTTTTGTTCAAAATCTAATAATTTCTTTCCTTCCGGATCATATGCTTTAAAGATTGGAGTATGATTTTCAGATTTACCATATAAGTTAGCATCCAACATGTAATCTAATTGTTGTAGGGGGCTAAAATCAGCTTCTACGGGAACCTCGATAGGACTAACCGTACTATCTTCGTGAAGAACCAATTGGGTTTTACCGCTTCTATCCGTTTTTAAAGTAGTAGCATTAGCTAGTTGCTCTCGAATAAATTTTAAATAGGGTTCAGCTTCTAGTTTACCTCGGACCAGTAAATCTTGATTAATCATGTGATTTACAATATCCTCCAAATTAAAACTCATTTGAGAAGGATCAATATTACTCGTAAGATGATAAAACGGAATACTATTGGCTACATTTCCTTCCTCGTCTACTAAATTTTCTTTGGTCAATGGATCAGCTGTGGTTAAAAAACTATCTCGAAATTCGTTAATAAATTTATTCATAGCTCCTTTCGGATCCCCATCTTTCATATATTCAATCATATCCTTAGAGAACTGGGGGATATTGTTCTCATTATAATTACTGTATCGTTTATAGTAATCAGAAAATTTATCAGCTAAATATCGATACAATTTTACTTCTGGACTATTTTCTCCCTTTTTCATCAATTGGGTGTATTTAGGATCCAGAAATTCTTTATTAGGAATAATATCTACATAGGGATTACTCCTAGGAACTTTTGTATCTCCACTCAAGACTTTTGCTTTATACTCATCCGGATCATTATATTTTATCCATTGTTCGATGATATGATAATCCGGAGATTCTTCGTCTTCCCAATCTGGATGATTATCTCGTAAATTTTTTAAATCTCGTTCGTATTGTAATCGTCTTTCTCTTGAAATTTCGATGGTGTTATGATCTTTTAAGAATTCCGAGTATTTTTTATTTTGAATAGCTTCATCTTTTAATCGATCATATTCGGCATTGGTTTCATTTAACATTTTACCCGTAGCTTTACCTTCTTTATCATATTGAATAAATTCGGTAAAACCTCGATTTCCTAAATCCCGATAATCTTTAAATAACTTTTTGTTTTTATTAACTTCTTTTTGTCTAAGAGTTTCAGCATTAATTTTAACTTTATCGATAATGTTAGACGCTAATTGGAGAGCCTGGTTAAATGAATCTCTACCATCTAATAAAAATCTACGAAAAGGATTAGTATTTTTTTGAGGTTTAGTAAAAATACTTTGAAGTTTTTCACCATCAATTTGATCGATGGTCATTTCAGGTAATCCAATTTTTACTAATTCCGTTTCTTTATTTTTTAATTTTTCATAAACTTTTTGCCTTTCAAATTCAATATTTTTTAACTTACCTAATAAAGATTCATCTAACAATTTTTTTGTTTCCTCGTTAAACGTATTTTCGTAAATTCGCAATTGATCTTTAGCGGATTGAATAGATTCGATGCTAGAATTTGGATTTTGAATTTCACTATAAGCGGATCTTACGGCTTTATCGATAGATGATACTACATCTGATAAAAAATCAGCTTGTTTTAAATTTTCAATCTTAGCATTAATCTTACCTAATGCTCGATAAATACTTTCTTTATTCTTTTCAGTAATCCGTTTACTTAAATCGACTTTTTGTCGTTCCAATGCTTTTATTTTAGCATTCACAATATTTCGTTTAGCTTCCTCTTCTTCTTGAGAAATACTATTACGAACATTTTTATCCACCGATTTATCCAAAACTATTTTATAGTAAGTACTATCATCCGTTTTACTTTTACCATCGTAAATGGTAAGAGCTTTGTATCCTACTTTTTCGTTATATTTATCAACCTCAGCTTGAATGGCATCTCGATCCACCGTTCCTCGAATACTATCCAATCCTCGTTTTTTATTAAAAAGATTATACATATTTTTGATGGCTCGTCCATGATCCGGTATATCGTTTTCTTTATTACCTGATTGTTTACCCACAGCAAAATTACGAGGAGCTTCTGTATCCACTTCACTTTTCTTTTCCGTTTTACCCGCTAATTTTAACGTATTATCTAATAAGGCTTCGAAATCATTTTTATAATGAATTCCCACCATATCCATGACACCATTAAATAATTTTTGCCAATAACTTTCAGTTCTTTCTCGTTTACCCAATCGATCAGCAAATTCTGGATTACTTAGTCCAGATGCGACAAATTCATCCAATGAAGTTAATGGATATAATTTATCATAATATTTTGAATACCATTCTTTTTCTTGATCAGTAACTTCGATACTAGGATCTTGAGTTTGTTTTTTTAGTTTTTCATTAATGGATTGAAAAGTATTAAATTGATCCTTACGCTGTTTGTCTTTTAAAATCGTATCTCGTTTATAACGATTAAATAGTGTTTCAATCCGGTTTCGAGATTTAGCTTCTTCCGGACTTAATTCATCCGAATATAATTTATCTTGGGTTAGTAAATGGAGACCTTCTTCTAAAATGCGGGATATTGCGGTCTCTTTACTTGATTCACCATCTACTAATTTAGATACGTTTAAGTAAATATGAGAATTATCTACCCACGCATCTAAGTTTGTAAACTCACCACTTTCTTTTACTAAAGTATCTTCCGGAAGTAATTCTCGTAATTCATTAGCTACTCGTTTGGTAGATTCGGGTATATCTTCCATGGTTTGAATATGGGATAATACAGAATGAACGGATGTATCAGCTTCTTTTTCTAAACCAATTGATTTCTTAAAGGAATGTTCTTTAGATAGTTCTTCTTTACTGTTTCCATCTTCATTCAATTCTTCTCGAACTAAATGAGGACCGTCATTTTCCATATCACTTAGATGACCCACTTCTAAAGCAATAGTAGGTTGGGAAGCGAATGTGTATTCCATAGACCCAGGTTCCACCGGATATCCTTTTAAATTGGACTCAGCGGCTCCAGTATCATTTAAATATTTTTGATAACTATCAAATTCTTTTATTAATATGTGATTATTATCGTGAACCACCGAAGTATATTTACCTTCTTGGTTAAGTAAATTTAAATCTATTCTACGGTATCGATTAGCAATCGCTTCTTCTAATCGATTTTTTTCTTCTGATCCTGAGTTCCATAAATCACTAATGTTAAATTTCCCATCTTTTTCCCCTAAATCGAGCATGAGTTTACCATTTTCATTAGTAAATGTAAAAGTATGGGGAGAACTGAGATTATTTTCTCCATCTGATTGATTAACCGATTGGATACCCGTATTAACTCCGTCTACGTATACTAAGCTACGTATTAGATTCATTACACTACGTAAATCCTTAAAATTAACTTTTAATCCTCCGTCCGTTAATTCTTTTTGTATTTTTTTAGCGGTTTCAGAATTACTACTAAAAGCTCCCTGAAGAAGTTTAACCACAATATCGGTATTTTCCTTACCTAATTTATTGATGGTAATACGAGAAAGACCGTAACTTCCATCTGGTAAAGGAACTGAAGCTAATAATTGACCTTTATTTTTAATATCCTTTTTTATTTCTTCTTCATTAAAATGAGTTCTTTCGGTTACTTTTCCTTTAGCTTCCAAAAGATCCATATTATTATCCGGAATTAATAGTTTTACGCCATTGGCTAACTTAGATTTGTCACCCAATCGTTCTAAAAAAGGTCGATATAATGTTTTATGAATTCCTTCAGGAGTTACTTCGTATTGATAATTCATCCGTCCTCTACTTTTTTTAATAGAAGTAGAAATGGGATTTTCTGGATTTTTAAATAATTGATCTCGTACTTTTAAAGAATTCGCTAAAACAAGGGGGTCTGAGTTTTTACCTGTTTCTTTAATTCTTTTTGATGTGGGGTAATGACCCATAAATTCATTATCTGATTCTCTGAAAGTTCCCAACATATGAGTATCCTTCTTACTATTGTTTTTATCAAATTTTTCTTTAGTAAGTTCTGGATACACAGATTTAGCTTCTTCAAAAGTCATCGGTCGAATAATAGCTCGTGTATCCTGGGGATAATGGTTATGGGATTCTAACTTTCGATTGAAATTAGGATTTTTAACTTTACTCCCATCAGTAGGATCAATCGTATCGATATTATTTTTTGAATCAAAAGAACTATAGGCTAATTTATTAGGAATATTATCTAAATTATCCGGATTCTTACGCTTTTCTAATTCATCTTTAATAAGTTGCCTGTTTTTAGGATTTTTTTCCTGGGATAATAAATTTTCTAAATCTGAATCAGATATTTTAGACATATCGGATAAAATATCTTTTTTAACTTTAGTATCTCGAATATCCGATTTAGTTTTACTATCTACGTGATCTTCCCAATCTTTTTTTAATCCTTCTAAATCGTTATCGTGAAATAATTTTTCAAATGTATCATGATCTTCTTTTGTGGGGTTTCGATCTTCTCTCCCATGGATAGCATCTGTTAATTCATCGGTGAGGTCATAAATACCCCGTTTATGAATTTTATGTATAATAAAATCATCTAGTAGTGATTCAGTTTCTGAATTAACGCCTAATTTATTTCCTAAATTTTTAATTAATTTACGATCAATTTCTTGTTTTTGTTCAAAAGGTATTTCACCATTTTCATCTGGTAACAAATCTCGTAAATTCTTACGACTGGTAGCTAATTCTCTCTCAGCGGCTGTTAAAGGCTCACGAGCATTTTTTATTTTTTCCTGTTTAACATCGTCGTCTAAATTAGGCTCATTACTAATTTCATTTACTTTTTGACCGAATGCTTCTTGTTCGCGATCCACATTCATTTTTTGACGAAATATTTGATCGATGGTTTCAAATCCTCGATCTTGATTTTCTTTTCTTTTTGCTGGATCAGGTACACTATTCCAGGCTTCTTTATTTTTATTATAAATATCGTCCAATTGATTTACCCGGTCTACATACGCTTGATGCTGATCATCCGTTAATTTACCATCGGATTTCATCCAATTTAGCGATTTTAATACATCATCCGTTTTACCATCAGCTATTTTTTGACGAATTGATTTTTCATCTTTTGATCCGGGAATCATCACCCCAGTCGTTAATCCTAAAATAGCTCCTGATCCCGCTTCTGTAAAAGCTTTTCTAAAAATATCCTGTTGCGATAATCCTCCGTACAAACCGTTGTATTCGTATTTATCCGCATCATTTTTATGCATATTATTATATAATACTTTAGCGGTATCATCTAATGCGGATTGAACTCCCATTTGTAAAGAAGTTTCTCCAGCGGCAGAAATAGCATTACCTAATCGACTGGTTCCTTCTAGTCCCTTAATGCTCGAATATACTCGTCGAAGTAAATTAGGAGTGATGTCGTTTAAAGCTTTCTCAGTCAATTCCCCACCATGGGCTTTTAATTCATCCAAAGCCATTTTAGTTATTTCTTTACTTCCTCCTCCGGTTAAATATTTTGTTAGAACCGTAGGACCTAAAAGTTCTTGAAGACCGCTATTTAACATGCCGATGCTCACTCCCATAATTCCCGCATCTTTTTCCGATAAGCCATTATTCAAAGCTTCTTCGTAAGCTGGGCCAACACTCAGCATAAACATACCTCCTAAACGACTAGCTAATTCTACGGCTCGTGGACTACGTAATAGTCCTAATGCTTTACCGGATAAACCTATTCCCTTTCCTAAACCGCCAAATTGAGCCAAAGAAGCTACTCCACTACCTAATCCTTTAAACACACCTTGAGCGCTAAACGGATCCGTTTGATCTTCACTACCCGGTAATTCTTCTTGTTTTGTTGTTTTACGAATTTGATTAGCTGTTTTATCTAACCAAGAATCTTGAGACGGATTGAAAATATCTTTAACTGCTTGGGCTGTTCCGGTCACAATATTAGCGGTCGATCCGATACCATTAGAAAATCCATCTGAAAAAGATCGTAAAAAATTAGAAGAGAAATCTTTTGGTCCGTATGTACTCACTGTTTGATTGAGATCTTGTTCATCTTTAGGACTAAACGGAACCAATGTGGGAATATCATTAGGATTACTCGGATCATGAAATACTTTGAATTGTTTGCTAGTAAATCCAGGACTAATTAATTGATTAAAGCCTGGAATTTCGGAAAAATAATTTTCAGCTTCAGCTCGTTTACTTTGAGCGGTAGTATCTGGATTATTAGGATCTGAATCATTAGCGTATCCAGTAGTTTGTCTAGCTAATCGTTTCGTACCATTCTTATCTACAATAGGAGCATTGCCTGTTATAATATCCCATAAACTAGCCGGATCCAAATTACGAGTATCCAAAGGCTGACCTGATGGATCATGGGGATTAGGAATAAACCCGTTAAGATTAGCTTGATGAAAAGCCGCTTGTTGCTCTTGAGTATTAATTCTGGGCTGGGCTTCCACATTTAAATCAGGTAAGGAAACTCGCGGAGTATTTTGTAAATTAGATGGTTTGTTATATAACTGGTATAACGGATCTTTTTCAGCATCTGTTGGTGAATACCCCGATGTTGTGTCTTTATGACCTGCAAAAAACCGAACTAATGGATCAGATTCACTCGCATAAATATCGTCCCCAACATCTATTTTTCTTTTTTTGCCCATTAGTTTTCAACTGTTTTGGATTCTGGTTTTTCGTCTTGATAAATACTGCTTTCGATATTTCCTAACTTATTTTGTGAACCAAATGTAGCGGCTCTTTTAGCTTCTATATCTTTCTGTCTTAATTGATTTTGAATAATTCGATTCATATTTTGTTTTTCGAGTCCAGTAGCTTTATGATAACGATTAATAAATTCATTGCTAAATTTAAAGTTTTTTAATGAATTTGTTAATTGCTCTTTACTTAAATGTTGAGATGGATCTTCCGGTACACTACTACTATAATCGGCTCCTAAGAATTTTTCAGATTGATCTCTACTTAAAGGTACGTATTCTGAACTACCATCGTGATTTCTATAAACAGTAACCGCTTGGGGTTGAATAATAAATTGATCTTTTGTTCCCCAATTACCATACGTAATTCCCGTTACCGGATCTTTATGTATTTTCTCACTCATGGTATTACCTGTATGTCCGGTAACATCACCATCTTGATCCAATGTAACTAATTGACCTATTAAATTACGAGGACCATCTTGAATGACTCCCATAACCGCATCATATAAATGTTTACCGCCTGTAATAATTGTTGGTTTTTCAGTTAAAGATAAATCAGCGTGACCATCTGGTCCTACATGCCAATGAGGACCTGAGATGGGTTGTAAATCTACATTTCTATTATAAGGTACGGTAGATTTACCAAAAGTATAATGAGAAACTACACGATTTCCAGTAACGTGTTTGCCCAATAATCCCGCATTATTGAATTCGTTAGATTCATTAAATCCTGATTGACTTTCATCTAATGTAGGAGCATGAAGGAAACCTACATCATTTTGAGCTATTGACGCTTTTACATTCGGGTCTGAATTAGGATCATATTCTTGATGAGCGTAATTTTTAAATCGATCCATGATGGCTTTAGTAGCCCAATCTCTTCTTTGAGATGGATCAATACCTAACGTAGATGCGTGTTGATACGCTTGTTTATAAATATCGCTATTAGGATTGATGGCTCTAGCGATTTGATTATTGAGATTAGCGTGGTTTGATTTAACCCCATTTCCATAATCATCAAAACCCGCTTTTGATCCTAAATGATCTATTTGCTCAATATAATCTAATTTTTTGGCAAACTGATTAGGAATAACAATATTTCCACTTAGATCTACCGCTTTCCCATTAGCGAATGGATCAGCGTAAGGAACTCCTTCGGAATTCAATTTTTGAACAATTTTTTGATTAGCTAAATAGGCTTGGTTATATTTATTGTTTTGTGAATATAAAGGATCATTTACATAACGAGCGTATAATTCTTGTCGTTTTCGTTTACCTATGGGATCCGTCCAATCCGGATATTGATTGTATACTTCTTCGCTTTCTTTTTTAAATTGATTGGCTTTATCCAATAATTTATTTTGAATATCCGGACTATAACTTGTCATGTTGGCTAAAGCCGAATTAGTAGCTGCATTTTGTTTTTCCTGGGTATCGTAATCTTGTTGATCGGCTTGTGCAACTCTCCCAATCGTATCTAATGGAATAGGTACGTATTGTTCAAGAGGTTGGTCTATAGGCGTTTGATATCTATTCATAGTCGAAGATTATTGAGCGAGAAAAGGAGTAACATAATCGTTGGAATGAAGTCCATATACAGCTCCTAAATGATTGTATACGTGATTTAAAATAGCTTGATCATATTGAGCTTTTAATGCGTTTTGTTTATCATTTAAATTACTAGCTATGATTTGACTTAATCCCGTTCCAATAGAATTTCTAGCGGCTCCTTGGTTACGAGCATTATCATCATTAATTCGATAATTGTATTGATTAGCTATATTGTTAGCATTCACACGTTGGTTACCTAGTTGATTGTATAATCCGGCTCTTGTACTTGCGTTTTGATTGTTGTATTGATTCGCCTGGAATTGAGCATTTCCTAACTGATTCAGAGTATTTGCATATACGTTATTTTTATTAGCTCTGCCTACTGAACTGGAATTACTTCTTTGATCAATATCATTATATTGACCCTGGGCATTTAGTAAATACTGTTGTCTAATATTTTCAAAATTAACATTTTGAGGCATATTTCCAATCACTTGACCTTCGTATGGATTATATTCTGGAGCAATTTGTTTTTCTTTATCAGCATATAAACCTTGACCAATATTATATAAAGCGGGAGTTATTTTACTAATATGGTCTGCAATTTGACCGAATGATAAAGAATCACTTGGAGCGGATTTAAATTTTAATGGGGTATTATCTTGAGGAATGTTTCCATTCACCACATTAGGAATAGGTAAATTCGGTGAAGGATTATAAATTGAATTGACAGGAATAGATTTGGAATACGAATTTCTGTCGCTTTTTCCCCCGTTAACTGTTACGGTAGGTAATTCAGGATCTGAAGAATCTAAATAAGGTCCTCCATCCGCAAAATTTGTATTTTGATGTTGTTTAATCAATTGTTTCATAATTCCTGGATCATACCCTTGAACCGGATGTAATGGCGCATGAGCTGGTAAGTCACCAACCACAGGCTTAACTCTACTCATAACATCATGATTTACCCACCCTTGATACGTAAAAGGAGCGGGAACCGATGGGGAATTTAATAAAGGAGAATTTGTTAAAAAATCAAAAGGTACATCAGTATTTGCCGATGCGGGGTATCCGGTAGGGGAAGAAGTAGTATTTCCCCCCATATCATATTTAGGTACAATATAGGATCCTCGTTTGTAGTTGCCTTCTTCTTTTTTATTTTTATTCGCTATGATGTTTCGCATTATACTTCCTTTTAAAATAGTATCGTTATTTTTATCCGCTAATTTGTATTTTTTAGCGTCTTTGCGAGTAATGATAAATTCACCGGGAGTTGCTTTTACAAAATTACCAGCGGGTTCTATATCTATATTTTTAGCGTGTTTTTCGTATTTAGTTCCGCTTAAAGGATTTAATCCTGAATATTCTTGTAAAATTTTACCTGATTTCGGATCAATTCGCAATTCTCCTTTTTCAATATCGATGTAATTTGCTCCTTCATTTTCTCCCTCACTTACTGCTTCATTTTCACCTCCCATATCAAATTTAAAAGGATTCGTAAATTGACCTCCCATACCAAAAGCATATGGACTATTGTCAATTACGTATTCTCCATTTGACCCCATTTTAGTGGGTGTATTTCTCCAATTAGGATTGCTATTCATTCCCGGTTTAGAGGGAATAACTGCTGTGGGACCAGCCGAACGATAAAAGTTATTTTCTGTACCATTCATAGAATATTGAGGAGTAATCCGTAAATCATTTGGATGAAGCAATCCTTGACCTTTTAATTCCATGGTTTGTTTATCAAGTCCATCTAAATTTTTAGATGCTTGATTATACATATTTGCTAACTCTTTTTTATTATTATAAAATGTGTTATTCTTTAAAGGTACTTGGATGGTTGAATTATTACTAGGTTTAGTTTTTGAGTTTTTTGTTCCTCCTGGTTGAGAATCTAATTCCCCACCCATGTTGTAAACAAAACTTCCCATTGCCATTTGTAGACCATATGGGTCATTATCAACAGAAGTGGCTCTTGTGTTGATATTATTCGACATTTTCCTAGAATTCTTAACTCCGGCTTCCGTTAATGTTTTTTGTTCACGATTTGCTCCTATTAATCCAGTAACTCCTCCTAAAACGGCTCCTGCTGCTGCTCCGATGGGTCCAAATTCCGCACCAGCTGATGCTCCGGATAATGCTCCTGTTCCTATTTTAGAACCATAATTTACTTTACCCGTATTTGCTGAATCGTCTGGTGGAAGAAATCCCGCTAATAAACCTGCTCCAGCACCAATTCCTTTACTTAAAGGACTATCTCCATCTGTAATCCAAGAACCATCTGCGTATGGTTTATCTGAACGATTATTTTTTAATTGATAATATAAATTAGGTGGTAATAAAGTTTGTTGTTCTTCGCTTGTGGGAGTATGTGCTTGACCATAAACAGTTGATCCCACTACATTACTCATTTGCTCCTTTTGATTGTTAGCGTCATTTTCATCATCCATCATATCCATATAATCCATGTCCGCATTTTTAGGTGGACGAACGGGAGGAATAACTGATGATTGAGATCTTTTTAAGTATTGAAGAGGACTTAAATTATTTTTAGAGGCTACGTTTAATTGACCGGATGCCAATTTACGTTTTGCTCCAGCATACCCTTCCAAATGTATTATTTTAGCTAAATCAGAATCCGATAAATTATTACCAAGTCCTTCTTGTCTTAATATTTTTACACGAGGTAATACTTGATTTACTAGGTAATGATCCATGAAATCTTCCTGAGCCTGGGGATTCGCTAAGAATTGTTGTTTAGATTTTACGCCTGTGAGTTGAGCAATTTGTTTTCCCCATTGACTCCAAATAAATTGATATTTACCTGCGGCTGTGGATTTTTTACTAGTGGCATTATAACGACCTCTCGATTCTACTTGAGCAATATCCGCTTTTATCTTAGCTAGGTTAATTCCTCCTTTTTTAGGGGAAGGCGAAGGAGTATTTTCTTCTTCGTTTTTTTCATAATTATTTACAGATGGTTGCTCACTACCGTCATTTTCTTGATCTTCATCTTCCTCATAATCATTTTCGTTGTCATATAGGCTCATTAAATATAAATATTTTTATTATCTGATAGATTTTCGGAACTGGGTAGATACAAAGTTAATTAAAAATTTGCTATTGTCCAAATTATTCTTACTGAAACGAATAACAAAATAATTATCTCTAAATCGTCCGCGTTGATACCATGGTTTATTAGTATTTAATATGGAAGTATTTATTACTTTATCAATAGGATAAACCGATTGAATAATAGACCAATTATCTGTAAACATTTGAGCGGATTGATTGCTATTTGTCACATCTAAAAATTGATTAATAGACCAAATTTTTTCTTTTTTAGTTAAGTTGGTATTTACAATTAAAGAAATAATTCCGCTATTTTGAAATTCATTATATACCATAAATTGATCAAAAAAAGAATTACCCCGTAATTTATCTACACCAGACCCAGTATATGATTCTAAACTTACTTGAATAGAATCGGTTACTTTTACATCTTGAGGATAATCATTGGCTACTATTTCTATTATAAATGGGTATTGGGTATTAAAATAATAGCCTGGAACACCACTATTTGAAATTTGAACAGAACTCGTATTTTGTTTTAATAAGAAATTAGTAGGGTGATGAAGATAATTGTTTGGTAAATAACTGTGGAAAGATGCCCATTGTTCCAATTGAGGAATGTACGATAATGTAAAACTCTTATTAATAAATGTAGATGTATCCGAAAAACTAAGTGAATTCGCAGAATTCGTTAATTTACCATTCTGAGTATAAATATCAGTACTACCGTAGGTTGTGTTAGGATTGTAAATTCCTTTGTATCGGGTAATATCCACTAAATTGTAATCTAATTTAGTTACTAATAATCGATTATGTTCTTTATCCCATCCGCACGTATATCCCACATTATTAAGAGGATTATCAAATCCTGATCCTTTTTTCAAATCCGGAATTTGATTATATAAACTAATGGCTCCATTTAGTTGGAAGAATTCTTTAGCTCCTTGGTACGTGATATCTTTTAATTGATCGTTAAATAAAATAACGGATTTTTTATTTTTATCAACAAATAAATACCCATAAGGTGTTTCAACAATAGACCACTTGCTAGATGTTCCTGAATACCCTCCATCAATCGATAATACTTCTTTTGGCTCTAATCCAAAAAATGTTCCAGTTCCAACAGCAATATCCGTAGTTGTACTATTTTGTAAATTATAATTAGAACCATAGACATCAAATAAACTATCACGAGTTAAAGCAAATATCCTTTCGTACTTCGTAAACAATCCGGTTATAGGTCCTCTATTTTTAGGAAGATCTCGATAATCATTAGCTAAAAATGTTCTCCAATAATCAACCGTATCTTCTGATAAAGATTGTTGAGAATAAGATATACGAGTTAAATATTGAAGAGTTGAAGTGGTGACTAATGCTTGATTCGACGTAATAGTATTAATTTGAGTCGGGCCAAAATTCTGTTTCGAATATTTCTTATTATAGTCGTCATTTATTTTCAAATAATTATCATATGCGAAATTGTTTTGAATCCAAGTATCTGCTTGACTACCATAAACATCTTTCGGGTAATAACTCGCCCCATTTATTCCCTGGGTAAGTCTCATTCGATAATTTAAACTCGATTCACAAGGAAACGAACTAATTCCCGCCATATACACTTGAAAAATAGATCCGGCTGTACTAGTAGCGTCATGATAATAATTAGAATACGCGGTTCGTTTAATGGAATACATATCAATAAACGTATCCCCAATAATACCGCTGGGGCTGGTGGTAAGATACCCACTACCGTTTACAGATAAATTATCACACGTGAGTCCTAAATATTCATATTGTAATCCTAATGTTGATCCGTATTGTGAAACATTAGCTGATTGTAATGAGCCGTAATAATATATTGCGTTGTTTTGACTGTATCCTGTAATTCCGGTGGGGGCAGAACTTTGAAATTGAGCCAACTGATTAATTGTTCCACGGGGACCATATGGGGAAATTCCTTGTTGACTGGACGTAGGGCTATCTCCATCGTATTTATCATATACAGGATGAGCAAAATTTCCACCTGAAACGGCATTCGTAATAAATGTGGTTGAATTTTCAGAACCGTAATCACTAAAATCTGGAGAAACTGAATGCAATAATTCGACCAAAGTTCCTGATTCTCTCAGTATTCCATAATAAGGCATCGATATATTACCCACATTAGATTGAGATAAAATCGCGTTATATGGAACATAAGTTGCCCCTTGAACTCCATAATAAAATTTAGTTACTCCGGATCGAGAATCCATATTATTAAACACACAATCCCCCATAAAATGAGGAACTTGAACTCCATTAGCTGCTCCTTGGTTGTAGGTATTGTATGTATTAGCGTTATAGTTGTTACTATTAATACTAAAAGCCGTTGGATTTTTATACCAATTTACATTTCCTTGGAGTCTATTTTCTAATAAAGCCTTATTAACGGATAAGACGGGTTTGTCGTTATTATCCGCTTTCGCATCAGTATCCGGACTATGGAAAAAAAGTATTGTCTTGTTTTCGTTTTGGTAGGTTGCTCCATTTAATTGTTGAGTATTCGGACTAGGTAATGACAAATCACTAGGATCGGAAATTTGTTGAGTATTTCCTTGGGATCCTCCGTAATAAAATAAATTAATTTTAGTATTTGAGTATTGAGCAATATTCTGTTGAACCGCTGACGCATTATTAGTAAACTGGGGACCAGATGCCGTAGAACTAAATCCGGGATTAACATCTTGAGGTATTGTGGAAAAAGGACTTGCAGGTACTACATAACGAGGTAATTGAGTAGGTCCGTTCGTAGTACTATTGGATGTATACTGAACATCCCCTCCGCAAAAAGCGGTGCGACTAAAAGCTCCTTTTGCGATAACTGATTTATTTTGAGGTAAATCACGAGGAGTCATGTAAAATTTGATCAGTTTTACTTGATTAGCAATGGCTGATGGTAATTGAATATTACTAAACGTTAATGCTATGTAATTGGCATACATTACATTTCCACTATACGTGATAATAGGTAATGATGTAGAGCTTGGGATTCGATGATGACGAATTAAATTGGGTATATTTCCACTTGGACCATATGATCCGGAAGTAGGATAATCGAAACCCGATGGATATTGAATAGTGGATTCCCAATAATTTAAACGGTTACCATTTCCATCCGTATAAAATGTATCTCGATTTTGCCAATTAAATGTATTCGTATTAGTAGAACTATCATAATTTGTGTTTACATCTGATGCGATATAACTTCTTCCTGGAATATGATATACTTGAGTTTCTAAACCAGAATTAAGAACAAAAGCAATTCCTAATGAATATACTTCTCCTCTCATAACATTTAATGTGTATTCAGACACACTAGGGTCAAAACTTACATATTGATAATCGGTTAATTGATTATTTAATACGGATGGAACATTGGCTTGAACTACTTTCGGTACAACCGTATATGTAACGACTATGTTATTAGCGTATTGTTGGTAACGTAGTACTGTTTTATCTTGTTTTGTATTGGCAATCAATAATCGATTTTCTTTCTGAGCAATTACTTCCGATCCGTAATAAATACTAGGGTCTACCGTTACAGCACTAATTCCTTGATTATTGGCTACTGTGTTTTCATAACCCGTATACGTATAACTCATCGTATTTCCTGTAATAGGAATAGATTGAATACTCGCTACGGAACTTACTTGATTAATTGTTTTAACGACTACTAAATCAAATTGAGGATAATTTAAATCTAAATCTCGTAAATTGAGAGTAATTGTTTTACTAGTTAAAGTTGTACCACTAATGTCTCCGTCAAATAAACCGAAATTACCTTGGTTTGTTGAATTTAGTAAATCTTTATTAATATAAACAGGTTTACATAAACCGAATATGTTTGTCGTAGAATAATTTTGAAAACGATATTGAATAGCAAATTCGTATGTTCCGGAAGTCAAATTTCCCCCAATATCACTTACTTGAATGGATGAAATAATAGCCGGGGAATAACTAGGGGATAGCGATAATTGTTCTATGGGAACACAGGGTTGGGAAACACCTAAAGCGATTTGAGATAACGCGTAATCTATATTTAAGGAACTATCATTATTTAATCCATCTACCCAATAAATAATTCGCTGATTTAAATAATTAAATTTATACGTTCCGGTTATTTCATTAGTAGATTGGAAATTAAGTAAGGGGGTAGAATAAACTAAGGTTGCTGTAGAAGCATCTAAATCAATTAAATATATGGAATTAAAAACTGAAGAATTAGTATCTAAATTTTTAACAAAAAATACATATTGATGAACGCCTAACCAAATATTACCAACTAGTAAACAAGGTGAAGGTAATCCGGTTAAAGTTATATCCTGGGAACCATTTTCATTTTCCAAAGTGCTACCATTAATAATCGGATCGTTTTTAATGGCGTTTAAAGCATACGAATAACTATCTTTTTTCTGAGTTTGTTTTGCTTGATTCAGAATTAAGCCATGGGTAAATACTTGATGGGATTCATTACCTTTTGCACTCATTATTAATATGAAGAATAATTACCGTAATGGGTATTAGATGAAAAATCAGTAGGTAAGGTTCTATTTAAATCCGCGAAGAAATTATTAGAAGCTGTTAGATTAGGTTTTAATGACAAATACTGTTTGGCAATATTAATCATATTATTTAAATCAGGAGATTTTGCTTCGGCTCTAGCTTGTTTACATTTTCTCCACCAATCTTGTTCAATTTTTTCATACATTCCTGAAGTAATTTTTCCCCTGAGCCATTCAATATAATACAGCTTATATACAATATATCTAAAAACAGCTTCTTTAAATTCTTGATTGTCCGGGATCATGGGCCAATTTTCTTCATCTAATTGTCTAGCCGTGTATCCTATTATGATTTCGCCTTCGGGAAAAGATGTTCTGATAATGCGACCTTCAATACTATAATTGGCAGTAGCCCAATTAACATTATTAAGATTACCAACAAAAACAGAATTGTAAAGACTTGCTTCATTGATGATGGAAGTGTTAGTATTAGTAACTATGTTACGTCTATGGGTCGGACCAAAAATATCAGAAGATCTTTTTAAAGGATAGCCATTATAACTAATCATATTAAGCCCAGCAAAATCCGGGGGTAAGATTCCAGAATAATTATCAACACATATCTTTAATGTTTTTGTTACATATTGTTCAAATGTTCCAATATAATCCAATGCTTCAGCTACCCATTCTACCATATCACCAATTCGATCTTCTTCTTTAAGATCTAAATCACGATATACTTTAGCTAGGATTTGTTTAACTGATACAAAGTTTCCATATAAGGCCATTAATCAAAATATTTAATACATTTACCGTTTTCTTTAGCTGCTTTAGCTAAAGCTCTTTGGTTTACCCTTGCTGGTATAAAACAATAATACGATTTGTTTTTTACGATCATATCTCGTTTTCCCCAAAAAAATTTATAGTAATATTCATTACTATGGGAATTTAAATGATGAGTTATAATACCTGTTTTCTTCCAGGTTCCCCAGTCTACTTTTAATCGGTTAAGAATTATCTTTTTCTTTTTAATTCTGAAATATCCCAATCGAAAAGGTAAATCAACTATTTCTCCATCTATTAAAGCTTCAGATAAATTTTCATTAAATTTTTGACATATTTGTCGATATAATGATCTGTCAATATACCATTTAGATTTTTTGTCTAAATCCTTAACGTAATACTGATATGCTTGAAATAATGTTAGTTGTTCTGTTAATTGCTCTTTTTGAATTAGTTTTTTAGGGTATATTTTTTTCTTATTTTCTGAAGTTTCCATGATATTATTTTTTTCTCACTTCTGATGTTATTTCATCTAATCCAGACGATCCGTCATTTTTGGTATCATTAGGTAAAGCTAACTTCAAATCTAATTCGTTTTCTTTGATTGCTTTTGTTAAAATAGTAATCATATATTCACTCATAGGATATGGTTCTTCTTCATAAACAATAGCACAATTACTTGTTCCTGTATTGGCGTTTTTAAATTTCCAGACATCTCTGGGATCTTGAAACACTCCCTCGACCCATAAGCTCGTAATAGGGAGCTGATCACACCCCGATACATATATTCTATTGTCTCTGAAATAACTTCGCTTCCTAGAGCTTGTATAAGGGTTATACCGCGACCAATGTGAAGCATATGAACGACTAGAAAAATCAAACGGTGAATTCCTATCTAATCCTCCAATATAAGTAAATAAATCTCGATCGTTGGTCTCTAATGGATTCGGAATCATACTCACGGATGCCAATATATCTCCGGCTGGGATTAAGGGATTGTCGGTTATATTTTGACGGATCATAGGAACGGGTCCTAAATTTTGAATAACATTAGACGATAATTGTTTCTTTTTATCTATGTCTTGTTTAATCAATCTAGCTCTCCAGGTATTAATCATAAACTCAAATTGACGATTGCTAACTTTATAATCGTTAGAATAATCGTTTATTTCATTTTTGAGAATATAAATAATTTCATTGAGAGTCGCCATTTATTAAAATAATTTTTTAAATCGAGCTATTAATATCAAAATCCCTAATCCAATAATAGCCAATATAATCCATTTTATTTCTTTGGCAATATTTACTAAATTTTGCCAAAAATTTGGAACATGATTCACCACTTTAGCAATTTTAACAGAAGTAGTTAAACTGTCACTTTTTATTTTTTCTTTTTCTTGTAATAATTTAAAAACTCTGATTAATGAATCCTGGGTTACACGTAATTTATGATTTTCTAATGATAAACTTTTAAACTGTTTATTATCGGTACTTTGATGGTCAATTACTTGCACTTTTTCAACAAAAACCGTGTCTCCATGAACTCGCACTCCGATGCTTTTATCATCATTATAATGAATACCTGATCCTTTAATAAGGATTGTATTTTTTACTGGATGAATAAGAGTATCTATATCGTGACGAATAATGGATTCTGATGAAACAAACTTATGAGTACCACAAGCTACCATGTCAATTATCCAACAAACTACTACAATGATTAAAATATAAAATCTAATTGATCGAATATTGTTATTTTTTTTCATGCTTGAGGAGGAGTAGTGGGGGTTGGGATAACAGATGGATCAACAATTGTTTTATCAATTTTAGCAAACTGAGCTACTACCGCAGCTGTTCCAGCTACAACCGCTAATTTATCTAAAATATGACCTGGAATTACCGCGGTTACGCTAGGTTGTTGTTTTACACTTTCAGAAGTAAAACAAATAAGTGCAGCAATCTTTTGTAATTTTTTCCACCACACGGGTAGTTCGCTTAAAAAACGATCTTTTAATTCTATAAAAAACTTTTTCATTTTAGTCTTGGATTAATTTTCTTTTTTTGGGTCTTTGTTCTTGATTATACACAAGTTTTTGTCTATCTAAACGTTCAATGTTTTTTTTTAAATCGGCTACTTCTTTTCGAGATTCTTGAACCTGGGTAATTAATTCTCTATTTACACTATCTGTTTTCCGGATATTAACTTCTAAATTAGTCGTTCTAGGTAATACCGTTAACAATTGATCTAATTTGTTATTAAGATTGGCGTATCCAACCCCTAATGCAAAAATACCCGCTATTATTCCTGCTATGTGATTCCAATTTAATGATGTATCAATGGTTGGGTGATTGTTAGGCGAGTGATTATGTGATTGATTTCCATATAGTGTTTGTTCGTTATTATCCTCCATTAAGCGATTGGTGTATTGGTTAAAGCGGGTGATATATTAATCATCATATTATTATTTAGTATGGATTTAATTACAATAAACAATTCAGAAAAAAGAACGTAATCAGATGTTTGCATCTGAGGATTAAAATAATATTGTCCGTTGGTAGGGTTTTTTAATACCCATTTATCTAAAAAATGTTTAAATATGTATAAATTCTGGTAAACTCCATTTAAATAATCCGCATTAAAATCTTTAACTTCTATCCCATTGGTTGTCAAATTCATAATTTTAGTAGCTAATACGGAATAAGCGTATCGTAAATTAATATATGCTGATTGACAATCGTTAGGTCCCGGATTATTAAATGTTGTAGCTCCCATTATAAATTTAACAAGTAGCGGATGAAAATGATAAATTACAAGCTAAAGTTAATAATTGTTGAGCCGTCAATAAATCCCCCACATAAATTTTAGCTTTACTTGCTTCTAAATTATTAATTACGTTTTTTATTTTATCTGTAATTATTCCAGGATAATTAAAACTATTTCCATAATTATTAGATTGTTCGCTTAACGTATCTCCAACAGCCGTGCTAAGATATACGCTCAACGCTAAATTAGCCAAGTTATTCATAGTGTTATATTTACTGGTATAAATTATACTGGTATTTATGGATGAATTTACTCCCGATACTTGATAAATATACGTTACAGTTACAGTTACTATTAGATCTAATGTCGTCTGGGAACCAAGTACTCCAGTAAAGTATCCGGATACCGTTACCGTATCTTGAACACCATCGATTGTTCCTGAATAAGGAAACAAAACAACTTGAGTTATTCCGTCGAAACGAGTTAACGTAACCGTTCTTCCTACAAATGCCGATTTACTTATCGATCCTAATGTTGATCCATATACAGAAGTATCGGTAACTAATAAATCAGTTCCGTTATTAACTGTTTGAACTTGAATAGATGGAGTAAAACTCATTTAAATATTTATTGTTATGTTTCAAATATACAAATATTTACAATTAATTCCTAATTAATTTACACGCCAATAGGGCAAGATGTAGTATTTAAAGTAGGAGCTACGTAATTAATATCAGTACTCACATTGGGTTTCGTAACTAAAACTCCGTTATTATAAACTAGTCCGGATCCGTTTGTATAATACTGTTGTAATAACGTATATCCTAATTTACCATCATTAATAAATGTATTAGGATATTTAATTTCGGTCCAACTCGCACTATCGTAATTAGCTGCGTAAATACCCGAAGCTGCGTTTGAATAGGCTACGTCTAAAGGAGCATTTCCAGCCATTCCCGTATTGACAATGGTTCCGTTGTTTAATGACGGATTAATTTGATAAATATTAGATCCTTGACGACTAGCTATGTAAATAGAAGAAGTTTGAGGTAAATATTCAGCGTTACCTGCTGGAGTAGGTAAACTCAAAGTATTGATGATTGTGTTGTAAGTCGGATTTGCTGGATTTGTATCAATTACATATACAGATTGTGCGTTTTGAACTGGAACAAACATAGTACGAGTGGCTGGAAAATAAGCAGGTTTTCTTCCAGTATCGCCTGTTGGTGAAGGTAAAGTAAGGGTGGCAAAAGCGGTTGTGCCTGTGGGAGATACCACATTTACTCTTACTACTCGATTGATTCCTGTGTTACCATCAACAAAATATAAATTACCCGTGGTTGTATCTTCAGCTACTGAAGTTGGATATGACCCGGTGGCTCCGTTTGTAAATGAAATCAAACCTGCGGCTGTTCCTGACAATGTTAGTTTCTGAGCATAATATTGTGTGGGGCCATAAGGTACAATAAATAAATTTTGATATTGAGAATAGAATAATCCAATCGGAGTATTTGAAGCAATAGCGGTATTGAGGGCTGTTACTGCATAGGTGGATGGATTTATAGAATATAAACCTTTTTGTTGATCTAATAAATAAATCATCGACCCCACTTGAACTAAACTTCTAGGTGAAGTAAATCCAGTTATAGTTTGAATAATCGTGTTGTACGTACTTGTGTTAGCGGGATTTACATCTAAAACGGAAACAGTACTGGTTCCACCTGATGCTGGAGTAGTTGTTGCGCTATTATAATTTGCAAAAAAAGCTCGATTGGTTGTTTGATCAATCACTACGGAATAAGGATAGCTTAATCCTCCTCCGGATGCTCCGGAGTTTACAACTTTTTCACAATAGGCTGATCCGGGATTTACTTGCCATCCCGTAGGCCCATAACCTGAGCAAGTACATAATTGCCAATTACCTGCAAAATCTCTAATGTAAACTTGTTTTGTATTTACTTGCGCCCAATTTCCAGAAGCTGTTTTTATAAAAGAATTACATAAGTCTTCCCAAGTATTACTAGCGGTTTGAACATACACTTTAGAAATGGGAGTTAAAGCACTAATAGTGTAATAAAATATACCTGATGCTACTGTACCATTACTTACCAATGTGATGTTTCCAGAAGTAGCTCCTGTTGGAACGGTAGCTATTATTTGAGTAGAATTAATCGTTAAAACAGATGAACAAGCTACTCCGTTTATGTAAACTAAGTTGTTAGTTAAATTAAAATTAGTTCCGGTAATTGTAAAACTACTTCCTACGATTCCAACTAAAGGGGAAATAGAAGTAACAACTGGAGTTGCTGAAACAGCTGGGTTAACTACGACAGTCGTTTGAGCTGCGGCTGTTCCACCATCCGCATCAATTACTGTTATTTGATATACATTAGTTCCTTGGGTTAATCCGGTAACTGAGGTATTTTGAGAATTAGGATTAGTAATTGTACCCCCTGCGTTTCCGGATACTTTTGACCAAGTATAACTTGCAATAGTAGAACTACCTCCTGGTGTTCCAGTAGAGGTTAATGAAACTGTACTTGTGGGTAATTGAATAGTTTGATTACTACCAGCAATGACGCTTGGATTAACAATAACTCCTCCGGCAATAGTAATGGTAGTTTGACTAAAAGCATAATCTCCATTCCCGTCTATAGCTTCTATTTGAAAAATATAGGTTCCTGATATTAAATTACTTAATGTGGTACTTAATGTATTAGGAGAATTTATAGTCGCTACACTTGGACCAGAAACTTGAGTCCAAGTGAAAGTGGCGGTTTGACTACTCCCATAAGTAGGTGTTGCAGTAACAGTAGCCGTTGTTAGACCTGATGATAAATTTTGATTACTTCCCGCGTTAATGCTAATGCCTGATGTTTGATTAGGTATTGCGTTAGTAGCATCTAAATACGTAAACGTTAAAGTATTAGACCCCGATTGACCATTTATGATAATTCCTACTGTAACAGGTCCTGGACTTAATCCCGATGGAACATTACCTTGAAAATCAATTCCCCCTGATGTGGTATTTAAAGATGTACTAACTAAAGTAGCTAATACACTTCCGAAATACAATTGAATTTTAGTAATATCGGTTCCAAAATTTTGTCCTCGAATTTGAAATTCTTGACCCACTCCACCCAATATAGGGTCAATCGAAGTCATCACTATTTGAGGAGCAGTTACTACAAAAGATACGATATTCGATCCAGTAGAATTACCCGCTCTAAATACTTGTAAATTATATGTAGCTGGGCTTAAATTAGGTAATATAACAACTAACGTTGTGCCATCTGTACTAACAGAACTTACAGTACAAGCCGTGGTTCCTAAATTAACCGTATTGTTTGCAGTAGAAGAACTATCGAAATTAGTTCCTGTGATAGTAACGGATGCTCCTCCTCCCGCTGATGTGGGATTTACACCTGAAATAGTGGGAGTTGGTAATGAGCTAAATGAAAACGTTTGACTAGCGTCCGTAGGTGTTCCGGTATTAGCTTGAATGGTTTCAAGAGTATATACTGTGCCGATTACCGGAGATGTTCCGCCAAAAGAAGCGTAAGCATATGTATCTGAAACTAAGTTTTTATTAACAAATATATTCCCAGTTGATCCTTTTATTTGGATACCTCCAAGAGTAGACAATCCCGTACCGTTAATTCCAATTATAGAATTGGCATATAATGGATTCGGTATGGTTAATGATGTGATTACTATTGCGCTCATTATTGTACGAATATTGGAGTACCAGTTAAAATTAATTTTTGACCTTGAAAACTTTGATAAGGATAACTTGACCAATAGATAAATCCATTATTAGGAACATAAGAAGCATCCCAATTCCAAATTTTTGAAAAAGATATTCCCGATGGAATAGTGTAAGTTATTGATCTCCCCACGTTAGTAAATGTAGTATTTTGACTATTTTTAAGAGTTTGATTTCCTGCTACCAAACTTTCATCTGCATCCCCTGTACATTTAGCCCAAAGAACGTATCTTGTAACTCCTGTTGTGGAATTGGTGAATGCTCCGCCATCACAAGTTGATGGTAAGTTTAAAGCCGCTGATTTAGTAGCATCGTAATCATATCCGTAAAATAAATTAGCATGGGTAGTCATAGCTACTCCTGATGGTTTTTTCTGAAATTGAGAATAAGATGTGTGATTAGATAAAAAGAAATATTTACCCATTGATCCGTTCGGATCTCCTGGATTATTGGCGTTATTAGGTAAAACTACATTGTCTGTTTGTGCGTAATAATAAACCTGTCTAATTCCATTTCGTTGAGCTATTACAGCAATTTTAGTATCATAATTTCGTTCAATTTCGTAACTACCAAATGTAGCCCATGTATTGAAAGATGTATATGAAGGTAAGTCTGTTTCCGTACATATAAAGAACTTAGCTGGATATTTAGTTCCATCATATCCATATTGAGCTAAATATGCTTTAAATCCATTTAAAGAAGCTAAAAATATATTACAAGCATTATCTGAATTCGCTAATCTATCTGTTCGATTGGTGGTATTATTATAAGTACTCCAAGAATAACCTGGGTAATTATGAAAATCAATTGCATCAAAATAAGCTCCTCCGAAATTAGGGTATAAGGAAGATTTTGTACCTGATCCTTTAGTAGGATCTCCTGTAAAATCAGAACCAGGGTTATCTGTATTAGTTAGTAAAAAATGTAAAAATCCAGGATAACCAATTCCACCCGTAAGTACAATACAATTTGGATAATAATGATGAGCGACTTCGTATGTTATTCGTAACATACGAATGTAAAAATATGCTGGACAATATAAATTATGCATGTCTTGAGGAGCAGGTACACCTAATGTATCAATAATACCTGTACCAGAATAATCAAATATATCCGGTTCGTTCCAAACTGAAAAATATCTTACTCCTCCTTTTGGAGTGGCTTGTTGACCATATGTGAGAACGAAATTTTTAACATATCTAACCATAGGACTAACTGTATCTGGAGAACCATCCGCGTTCCAAATATTACCGTTATTGGTTGAATCATAAAGATTTCTAAATACTAAAGAATGATATGGTGAATGAGTATTGCCCGTGGCTACTGGATTATTATAAACTCGTTTATCTAAGTTTCCATCTGACACAGTATTCATGAAACAAGCAATATCACTCATTCCTCCTTGATTACCATAAAATAAATAATTAGCTTTATGAATAGCCCAGTTAGGTTGACCATTAGGTAAAGAAAATAAATAATATTGATCCTCAAAATCTCCTAATCTTTCTGATTTAGCCCCCAAGTCTCTAGCAATATGGGCTTGAATAGAATCTTGATAATTAGGATAAAATAAGCCATGGGCTGTGAAAGCGGGATCTGATCCATCTCCATAAAATTGAGCATTAATACCGTAAGCATAATGTGATGTGGTAGCTGAAGGAATAAACGTGTTAGCTGTAAACGTAGGAGCTTGACCATTCACGTACAGTGAACAAATCAATAAAATGAACAATACTATTTTTTTCATTATTTTTTATTCGTTTTAAAAGAATTATATAATTGTATTGTAGTAGCTAAAGCAGCTTCTTTCTGTTTAATGGATCTTTCTAACCCCATGTATATTTCAGGATTTTTATCTTTTAAGTGTAATTTTTGAAGTTCTTTATAATGAGTAATTAATAATTTTAACTCATGTATATTAGAGGTATCCGATTTAGAAGAACTTATAGTTTGTGCTGATAATTTAAAAACACAAACCACGAGTAACAATAAGAAACTAAATGTTTTTTTCATTTACTTGAATGTTTAATTAACCTGCTATGTATATATCCCCACGATAAAAAGTACCTGTGGCGGGTGGAGTTGATCCGGAAGGACCTACTAAAATTTGTTGTCTGGGTCTAACAGCTATTGTGTAAGTAGACGCATCTAAAACCATATCGTATACTCCGTTACTGTCTCCATATAAATTAGGAAGAGTTTGAAAAGTTAAACCACCAACCGTTATTGGTAAATTAGTACTAGATCCTCTATTAGTAACAATTTGTAAAGTATCGGTGTTTGGAGTAACTACTGTAGTTCCTCCACCTCCGGACGATGCAATGGTTATCCCACTTGAAGACGGAGTAATAGTGATATTAGCCCCCGCAATAATATTTGATTGTAATATTGATATGAAAGCCCCTGTTAAAGAAAATAAAAAAGACCAAGTAGCTGTTGTGCTATTGTAAACATAAATATTGGATGTGAGTACATCTAAATAATGAGAATACTGAGTAATGTCTACAGGTGGATATTGTGCTTGGGGTAAACCTTGACCAGGCCAAAATTTACCCCCTATACTATTAATAATAGAATTGTATAATCCGGAGTACAGCGATGTAAAATTGTTCTGTTGAGCAATTGGGCTACAACCACAGGTTGAACAACCTGAACTATTCCAAACTGAAGTAGGATCTCCGCATATATTACACATTTATTATTTTATTTAGCCATAAGTACTCGTATGTTTTTAATTTCATCTAAAGTCAATACATCTTTGAAATATAATTCCGATAACTCTTTATATCGCCTATTTACCAATCCGTCAAGTATTTTACCGTTAGCTTCATCCCATTTCATCCAATTGTGAATAATGTGATCGTGATCGTTTGGATTTAGGTTAATGGTTTTTAAAACGCTTGATGTAGCAAAGCCATGCATACCTATATTATAATTTAAACAAATAACTGCGTCATATTGATTCTGAGTAAGTACTGACGTAATTAATTTGTTAACTGAAATTTCTCTTTTTTGAACATCTAATAAAAGATATTTTAAAGCTTGATCTTTAGTAATTGTTTGATTTTGTGTTACAAAACGTCCATCCGGATAAATAATAGTTCCGTATCCAATGGTCCAAACACCTTTAGAATCACGATAACTTTTTTCCTCAAATGTTTCCCATTCTCCTAATTTACTCAGCCCGTTTTGTGAAAATTTCATATTTTTATTATTTGGTTAGAATAGGAAATAAGAAAATAATTAACATGGGGGATAAATTCGGTAATTTCTCGATTTCAGAAAAAGAAAACGTTTGTAATCCTTCTACATCCACTAAAGCGTTATTCAAAGGATTCAATTTATTTAAAATTTCATCTTTTTTAGTTATGGCTTCTGACGATCCGTTTTCTACCTCTTTTTCTAACTGAGCTAATTCGGCTTCTGACCCGACTTGATCATTTTTTGTTATTAAATAGTTTTTTATCGATTTTTCTAAAACCAATAAATTTTGAACTATTTTAATTGAAGTAGCGGTTTCGTATGTGTTTCTATCTTCAGCGGGAACACTATTTTGAAGAATAACTAATCCTTCACTTAAATTTAAAATTTGCAAATTGGTCAATTCCATGGGTTATTTTGTTTTTTTTTATTTAAAATTCAAATATATCGAATTAAATTGAAATATTAAAATTTAATTTGATATATTTTTACAATTAGAAACTAGATAATATATACCATACTGTATTTGTTGGATCCCAAACAATACATAACCTGGATCCTCCTGATGACAAAGTATTCAATACCGTAGTTGATCCGGATTGCCCGGTAAAATATTGTTCTATTGATCCAGATGCTGGAGTTAATGTGATCGTTCCTGTATTTGTCGTAGCCGTTCCTCTGTGAATGTATATTCGTTGAGGATAACTAGGAGTTGTTAAATTGATAGTGATAGCGGTTGACCCATTATTACAAATGATCACTTCGTCTGACGTGGATGTGGTATAGTTAGACGTTCCTGTAAACGTCATGTTCATACCTTGACCTTTGGTGATAACTGATCCGTTAAACGTTCCTGTTTGATATACCATTTGACCAGTACCTAAAGTAGCGGCTGTGGTAGAACCTACTTTAGAAAGTACAATAGCATTAATAGGCATTGTAGCATTACCTAACGTACTACCTCCATTAATCCAAATAATACCTGTTCCGTCTGGACTTATATTATTAAAATATAAAACCTGGGAAGTGTTGTTATAATACGTTACGTTTTGATCATTATTTAATCCATTTACGGAAAAAGCAACTACTGTGTTTGTACCTTGTTTATATACAGAAGAACTAAATATTTCAAGATTGTATGTACCTGTGGTATCTAATCCTGAAAATTGTAATAAAGCCCCTGTTTTAGTTTTAACATATGCCCCTGCGGCTACGTATGATTCAAAACCTGAATTCATAACCGTTGCGGGAATAATAGAATTTCCCCAGGTAGTTGTGTTTAATGTGTTATAAGCTGATAATGAACCTGAAAAAGATGTCCAGTTTGCCGTAGCTACTGTACTTATTGTAACTCCGTTACTTAATGCTTTTGTTACAACTCCTGTACTCGGATTACCCGAAACATCTTGCCATCCAGCAATACTTTGAGCATTAGCGTTAAAATTTATATTCTGAGTCCAGGCTGTTTGATTACCTATGTTCTGTAATGGTTCTAAATAATATAGTGTGCCATCATAAGTAATTCTAAATAAATCAGTAGCGTTAGAACTAAGGGTGGGAGGTACAGAACCTACGAATGCATAATTAGCCCAAGTTATTACATAAGTTCCTAAATTTGTTAGTCGTAAATATCGAACTTGACCCGGTTCCATACCCACCGGATATCCTATAGTTACGTTAGATGATACTTTGTATGTAAGTTGAGAAGTTGATGTAAAATTAGGATTGATGGTTGAACTAAACGGATATTCTGTAAGAACTGGTTTTAAATCATCTACTTTACTACTAGCGTTATTAAATAAATGATTTGATATGTATAAGTTACCTGTTAATATTCTCGAACCTGATGATTGAAAACCAAATGTTTGAAAAGCCGTTATCATGGTTTGAGCCATCAAAATATGACCTTCTAAGCTAGGGTGAATATTATTACCATTAGACGAATATGCTACGTTAAATGTTCCTGTACCCGGCATAGCAAGTGGAGTCCATAAATCAATTACATACCCATCATTAGCATATGTATTAATTAATGTGTTATACGATATAATAACCGCGTTATATGTTAAATCGGGTATGATAGTAGTTAAAATTGGAATGATATTATTATTCAAACAATAACTAATAAATTGTTTTAAATAGTTGGTGAAGTTAGTTAATCCTTGAGCTGAGTCATTTTTACCCATACTCATAATAGCATAAGTGGGTTTTAAAACACCCATTTGAGTAGTATAATTTGTAATATCTGATATACTACCACCAGATTGAGCTAATTGAACGTATCGTTTACCTAAGTTAAATGAGTTAGCCGCTATACGACCATACGCGTTATTAGGATCAGCTGCTGTAGGTACATCTAATGTGGTATTAGCAATGGTACAATTATACCCCTGGGTTATACTGTCCCCAATATGAACAATATATGGGTTCAATTGAGTATTGACCATATAGACAATATTTTGATACAAATACGACCCCCCTACCGTACAAATACCTACCCATGTGGGATATGATCCTCCAAAAGAATAAGCCGTTGTAGATAATGCTTGGACGTATTTAATGGATGCTGTTCCTGGAGTAGTTGTATTTGTTACAGTAAACGAATATGTAGCGTTATCTCGAACCACACTTAAATTTAAAACATCCCCCGCATTAATTGTCAAGGCGTTCACAGAAGTAGCTACTACGTGAGCTGAAGCTACAATAGTCAAAATACCCGTAGAGGTATTAACAACGAATTCTCCGTAAGCCGTTGTATTTCCGTAAAATATAGCGGCTCCGCTTCCAACAGTATTTACTTTAACCGTGGATGTTATTTGACATTCTGCGAAATATAAATTCTGAGCGTAATAATACACGTCCGTATATCCATTACTTGACCCGGTAGAAGAAATTCCAGAAGCCGCTGTGTAAGTATACGTTGTTCCACTTGGTGCGTATGTAGTGTAAGAAGTGTAAGATGTGGTTCCAGAATTCGTATTAAAGTATGAACTTTGATAAATACCAATAGCTCCCGTACCGTTAAAAGGAGTATATCCTAAAGCCGTAATAATATCCGAAGAACCTACACCAAAACTAGATACTACTCGTCCGTATCCATCAACTGCAAATTTAGAAAAACTAGTTCCGGTAGCGGCTTGAGTGATCGGTTTTAAAGTAGTTGTTATATTAGTAGTTCCCGAACCCGTTATATCTCCTGTAAGAGTAATGTTTTGATTTCCTGTTAAATATGTACCGTTTAACAATGGAGTTAAATCTGAAGTAGTTACGGCTGTATTATTAATAACACGTCCTTTTGTATCTAAGCCAAGTTTAACAAAAGATGTTCCGGAAGATCCTTGGGTAATAGTCGCTAATGTTAAAGTGGGAGTTAAAGAAGTAGTTCCTGATGATGATCCGGTAACATCTCCTGTACCTACTGGAGCAAAAGATATAGATTGATTAGCCGTTAAATAAGACACATTAGATCCTGCCGTCACCAATCCTTTAGCGTTAACCGTAACATTATTCCAAGTACCAACATTAGCATTTACCACAGGTAATGTTAATGCAATGCTCGTTGTTCCTGATCCGGAAATATCTCCACTAATGGTAATGCTTTGGTTAGCTGTTAAATAAGATGTATTAGATGCTGCTGTTACCAAGCCTTTAGCGTTTACGGTGACTGTATTAAAAGTACCTACGTTAGAATTGACAGTAGCTAGTGTTAAATTAGGACTCAATGTCGTAGTCCCACTAGCCGTTCCTGTTAAATCTCCACTTACTGTAAAAGTTATAGATTGATTACCAGTAAGATAAGAAACGTTAGAAGCTGATGTAACTAATCCTTTTGCATTTACGGTTACGTTGTTCCAAGTACCCACATTACTATTAACACTAGCTAATGTTAAAGATAACGTAGTAGTTCCTGATCCAGAAGCATCACCTGAAATAGTAATATTTTGATTACTTGTTAAATAACTTCCTATTGGTTGGTAAGTAGTACTTGCGGTAGCTGTGGTTAAATACGGGCTTAAAGCACTAGAAGTAATATAATTATTAGGGTTAGTAGAGTTATAAGGAACAAACCCTAAAGCACCTGTTACAGCTGTTGAAGTAACAGAAGTTAAATAGTTAGGTAATGTAACATTAACCCATTTAGTGCCGTTATATTGTAAATATTGAGAACTGGTTAATCCAGATAAACTAACATCGGTAAGAGCAGATAATGTAGTTGATCCTCCACCACCTCCTCCAGAAGCAGCCGCTACGTTGACCCATTTGCTTCCATTATATTGCAAAATTTGACCACTTGATAATCCTGTTAATTGAACATCCGTGTGATTAGCAAAAGTGACTGATGTTAAATATGTATTGGTATTAAACGATCCGTCCTGCATTAAAAACGTGTTTGGACTTCCTCCAGGAACAATAAATTTAGGAGCGGTAATACCGTTTGTAAAAACTGGATTTCCTAAATAATCAATAGCTAAATAAGTAGTTCCTTTGATTCCTGAAAATCCTTTTGTTCCACCAATTCCTAAAATATATCGATTATTTGTATCTATTCCTTGAGTCCAAATAGATTGACCTACTCTAGTGAATGCTAAATAATTGTAATTATTGCCGTCTGTAGGATTGATTACGGATAATGTACCGTATGGATCATGAGCTGATGAATTTCCCGCTATCGATAATCCTTGAAATAAATACTGAGACGTACCGTTAATAGGGCCACCCATGGTTAACGATCCTCCGATTACTCCGTTTCCGTCAATATTAAAATTAGCTCCTGATTGAACTAAAGTACCGTTTAAAATAGCACTTCCTGAACTGATGGTTCCTGATGAAAAATTAATATGACTCAAAGGACTTCCCCATCCACCATTAATAAAATTATAAATGTTCCCCGTGGAATAATCTACATACCATTTATAAATATCCGTATCTAAAGCGGTTAATGTGGGATTAGCGGTAGGCACTCCCGTTCCCCAAAAAGTAGCATTTCCTAATACGGCAACTAAATTTTGCCATAAATTATATACGTCTACTTTTGAATAAACTGAATATTTAGGTACACATGCTTGATAGGGATTTTGCGCCATTCATAGGAATAGGAAAAAAGTTTAGATAAAAAAATAGCCACCTTACAAAGGTAGCTATTTTATTTTAAATATTAAAATTTAGTTTATACTAAATCAGAATAAACTGGTCCAATGGTCGGTACTCCAAAGAAACTATCAAAAGCTAATTTAGTAGCACTCGCTGTGGTTGGGAAGGCAATGATATACGTGATTGGAGAAGAATATCTGGAAAAAACTACTTCTTGACCATTTCCATGGGTAGCTGCTAACTCAATTATCCGTACATCATAAGTTGTACCTGAAGTGGTGTAATATACTCCTGGATCTTGAGGGAAAGAAGTAAAGTTACTAGCTCCTTGGTAAGCTTGTTGTAATCTTTCCAAAGTATACATTTGACGATAAGTTCCTTCACCATAACCAATAGCTGTTGCTACTACTGGAGTTGCTCCATAAATAGAATAATAGTTATTGTATCCGGTGTTGTTATAACTAGACTGGGTTACTTTTGATTCTACTACGAAATTAATCTGATCTTTAAATTCTGAAGTATTATATCTCGTTGATAAAGCTGAGGTATCTTTAGCCGTTAAAGTAATAACTGGGCTTGCGTATGAAGCTGTGACTGGAGCATTTTTGTCATTATTTACAGCCAATACTAAAGCTGCGTTAACCGTATCTAAAGTATCAGATGGTCCAGCCACATAAGTATATTGTTTACGAGCTTGACGATTTTGTAAAATTTCGTGATCTGAAATTTCATTAATAATCAAAGTATATTCGTAGTTAGCGGTAACGGTGAAACCAGTATAATTAATGGTCATTACTTTTTGCACCTCAGCTACGTAATCTTGTTTACCATATTTGGTGATATCTTTAGGAGAAAATAATGGAGTTTTTTGAACTACATAATTTCCAGCTCCACCAATAACAATAGAGACTTTATCTCCCGTTAAATGGTAGTTATAAATATCAGTTGGGGTTGCTAGAGAACCATCTCTTTTTACGATGATTACTTCTCCATTTGCTACGTTTCCGATTCCGGAAGCGACTCCTGAAGCTGCTGTTCCAGCAACTAGGACGTTAAATACTCGGTTGGTTGAATAACTTGCCATTCATGATTGGGGGTTTTAATTTTAATTTAAGTTTCTATCTAGTTTTATTTGAGGTAATATTTTATTCGTTTTCTGATCTGGATAAAGCAGGTTGAGTTTGTACTCTTGGAGATTCTATGTTTTCAAGTATCATAGATACTGTTGAATCAATAATCTCATCATGTAATTCTACTGACAAGTCACAATTCACATCCACCCCTTGACTTACATATTGTGAGCCTAGTGCTACAGTAGTGGGTTGTCGAACATAATAAGGAATGACTCCTAATATGGTAAAACTTCCATCGGTGGGAAAATAAATTTTATTTCCTACGATATAGTAAGTGGGTATTTGATTGTAAGATCGATTAAACGGATCTTCTTGAATCGTACTTACTGTATCTTGTCGAACTTGGGATCCTGGATTTAATTCCGGAGCGCAATTTCCCACTTGTGTTTGTATATCCAATCGAACTAAAAACCAATAATCTGAGGGTAATGTATACGTATATGTCAAATTATCAGGTAGTAAACTTACCGATTGAATACTAGGATTACCACTACCATCGGCTGTAAATTTTGTTACTAACCTAAGATCATCCGTTCTTTTTTGTGTTTGTTCAAACCCCGTCCGGGCTAGATTATTTCCTGAATACTTTGTTTTGACCAATCGAGTAATGGCTTTGTTTAACCAGTAATCGATTTGCTCAGGTTGCATGTATGCGAAACTGTAATCCTGGGTTTTATCTAATTCCAGATTCACCGCATTATGCATATCCAATATGGTCATTCACACATTATTTTTTAGTTTTCAACTCCACATCTTTTTTAAGTCCGATGAGGAATCCTTGATTTTGTGGATCGTTCAAGTAATCAATTACGTCTTGTTCGTCGTTTCCAATCATATCATCATTATAATAATACGCTTGACGATTTTTACGTAAAATCTTTAAACTCACACATTGTTTGATAAACAATTTTAAATCTAAATTCTTATCTTCCACGAATGACACGAATTTTTCCGGATCATTTTCCATTTCTTTAAATAGCCTGGAAGAAATTACCGCTTCACTTACGTTGTCCGTAATAAGATTGTTTGTATACAATTTTAACAAAGATGTTTTTTGTTCGTAAGATAAATTTGAAAATAGAATACTCGCTTTCAATTTGATTTCGTTTTTTCTATTTTCAATTACGGCATCTTTTTCATCATCCGTAATCACATATTTAGCTTCGGGCCATTTACCTTCATTGTACTCATCCCAGGAATTTGCTACGTTTTTGTGACCTAATAGGAAATTGTAACATAATAAATCACTAGCTATTCCTAAATCGAGTTCTTTATCTTTATTGGTCATGATGACCGCAAAATCGTTCCAAAACTCAGACTCTTTGGTTAATTCTCCTTCATCTTTTCGCAACAGCTTTTCCATTGCGATTTCTTGGTCTCGATCTAACCCGGTGTATAAATTTCCCTTTTTGTCGATATACGGGGAAATATAATCTTTACATTGTTTATATCGAACGAACCCCGACCACATATTTTCTGATTTTTGTCGGGGTACGATCTTTACACGTCTACCGGGTTTTAATTTAACACTTTGATGAATTTTGTATTCTTCTTGGTTTTGAGATGACATAAAAATATATTAATGAAATTTAAAGTTTTTAATAATTAGGATGCGTTACAGATCAATTCTCCACATGATAATGGATTTTGAATAGCAATTCCGGTTTCAGCTAAGAAGTGAACTGCATGTCCATCTAAGGTGTTAGAACGAATGTTTGAAACAGAATTCGAATGACCCGCATCAGAACTTGCTCCAGCGGTTTGCCACATTACGCTTTCACGATCTCTCTTAGCATATTTCTGAATGTTAGATTTTCCATCATACATACCGTAATCGATAAAGGTAGCTCTGTACGATTCTAAAGGACGACCTGTGATTGGGTGAAGTTGACGGTTGTGAATTGGATCGTCATAAATTGGCATGTGCATTAAAGTAATCTCAGTACCATTCAATCCGTAGTAAGAAGTGAATTGACCTTTTAAAGTTAAATCTTGACCTTCTCCAGATACAAAATGAGTATCGATTAATTGGAAACGATTAGCCGATTGCTTCATAGCTCTGTCAAAAGCATCCATGAAATACTCACCACAAAGAGCCACGAATTTACGTTTACCTTTATCAATCACATTATAAGAAAGATCCATCAGGAATTCACGAATAATGTTTTCAGTAAGAACAGTATAGGTTCTTTGGTTAGCAGGAGCAATTTGTTCACGTAAACCAGAACCAATATATACTGGGCGACCGTTTGATCCTTTCATATCCACAAATCCGGTCGGAGTTGCGTTGTAAGTAGAATAGATCATGGCTCTTTCTTGTTCACGATACCATTGTTCATAAAAAGTCCATTTTTGAACATCTGTCCACATGGTAGAGGTTTTTCCGGTTTTAGGATCTTTCATCATTACCGCCATTACATCGGTAGAAGCTGATCCTGAAATTTCATAGGTTTTACGTTGAGTAGTTAAGTGATTTCTTAACATGAACGGAGTAGCGTAAGTGGTTAATCCGGATTCAGAAGAAAGTTCTTCGTATGCTGAATAATCTTTGGAAAATTGCGCTCCATTAGCCAATAAGCTTAACGGCATATAAACCGATGGATCCAGAGTAGTTAATTTTAAAGTATAACAGAATCCGGCTCCTTCTTGATAAGGCTCTTCCATAACCCGTACAGGATAGGCTCTGTTGTCGGGTACTAAAATTTCTCCAACTCCGAAATGTTTTTTAGCCAATTTAATACGAAAAGTCATACCATATTGTCCTGGAGTAGACCCTAAATCACCATAATTACCAATTACAGGAACAGGCTCTTCCAAATCCCCCATCAATCTCCATTGATATTGACGATTATCAATAAATTGAGTTTTTCCAATACCTCCGGTTAAAAGTTGTAAAGGGTTACCGTAATTTACTCCGAAAATAAACGATAATACGTTATTTACGGTTTCCGGTTCAGTTAAGTAAGCCGATGCCAAATTATTGGAATCGGTCATACCCGCTAATTTTTTACCTTGATAGAGTTGTAAATTGTTTACTGCTGCCATTCATAATGATGTGTTTGAGGTTTAATTTTTATTTTATAAAGTTTCTAAAAGCTTTTACTTCGGCTTCTTTTTTCTCCGATGGTTTATTTTCTACTATTGAAGAACTTCCTTTAACCGGAGCGTTAGAGGGTCTACTTAAAATTTCTTTTAACTTTTTAGTAGAAGTTGTTTCTGCTTGTTTGGTTACTTTACTGTAATCAAACTTTTTGAATTTTAGAAACGCTAGTTCTACCTGGGTTTGGAGAGGATTGGCTTGAATATCTCGTTGATATCCGGTTAATCCTGATTTATCTTTTTTTAATAAATAATTTTTAAATTCTTCCCTCTCTTTATCTTTTACTTCTAATCCGGCTATTTTAGGGGAATCAGTAATAACTTTTTGTAAACTGGAGATGTAATTTTTATACTCATCCTCTTTACGTTTTTGCTCCGCTTGTTGCTCAGCAATCATTTGATTGTATTGAGCTTCAGCAATTCGAGCCATTTTTTTTTGAGCTATTTTAGCTTGTTTTTCAAGCGCGTTAGCATCTTCGTAGGTCTCAATAGTTTCCAAAATATCCTCTGGATCCATTTCTTGACTTTTTAAATATTCTCGAATGAGGTATTTTTGATCATCTTTGTTTTCTAAATTCAAAGTACTCAAATCAATAGGTCCTGCTAGGGTTGTTAAAAATTTAGCGGGATCTCCTCCTCTTTCAATATAATCAACTAGTTCGGAAACTACCGATGGTAATTCATTTTTGTATCGATCAATTTCTCTTGTAATTGTATTTTGAATCGCTTTTTGAACCCCTTCTTCACTATTTTCAATTTCATCATCATCATTCGCAATCACAATACCCTTATCAGCTAAAAACTTTACGAAACCTTGGTAATCAATATCTCCTTCTTCATTTGGCTCAGAAGGATCAGTTTCTTTAACTTCCGGGGATTCCTCGGTAGTTGTTTCTTTTTCTTCCGTTGAAGTTTCTACTTTTTTTTCCGTTGGAATTTCCTCTTTTTCTTTTTCATCATCATCGTCATCACCCCTTAATAAGGCTTCTACGTCTTTCTCAGATAAAGTAGTAATCGTTTTGCTGTTTTGAATTGCTTTCGTATCTTCGACTTTATCTTTTAAACTTTGAATTTCTTGTTTTCCAGATTGTACTTCTTGGTTTAAAGTATCCAGTTGATAATTCGGGTCATTCTCTCGTAGAAATTGTTCTGCTATTGATTCCCCGTCTCCATACAACGTGGTAATTTTTGTTCCAGCCATAAATTATTTTTTAATTAATATTAAATTTTACTTTACAAATATAATGAGTTAAATAAAAATATTTTTATTTATTTAACAAAAAAGCCGAAATACTATAGCGCACTTGGAATATTATGATTGTCCAGGCTTACGATTTTTGGTAGCCGACGCTATTTGCGCCCTAGCTACCTCAGCCGCTTTGTCGGCTTTATACTTTTCAGCTTCTATTTTTTTATCCGTTATTCGCTCCATCAATCGTCTTTCTTCTTCATCATCTTGTTTCTTTTGTTCAAACTTAGCTAACTCCAATTGATCCGGAATGCTATCTTGATTGACATCGTCGTTTTTAGCTCCTTTGAAACTATTGATTTGAGCGATTTCAATGAGAGCCGCGTTTTTATCTTGTTCTCTTTGATTTTTCTGAGATTCAGTAAATTGAATTTGAGCCAGAGCAGCTTGTTTATTAGCTTCGATTTGTTGTAATTGATATTGTTGTTGAGTAGCTTGTTCTTCTTGTTTAGCCGCTTCTGATTGCTCAATTGTATTTTTGATTTCAGCAATCGAATTAGATTGAAGAATAACCGTTGCTTCTTTTAAACTCATTGTACCGGATGCAATAGCTTGATTCGCTAAAGCACGTAAACCTTCTAATACTTGGGTATCTCTAGCTTGATTGGATACAAATAATCCATAATCTGCATTAAGAAATTGATCTGAGATATTAATAATCATGCGACTCATATTATCCATAATGTAATTAATTTTTTTACCTCCTTCTTTCCAACAATATTTAGCGGCTTCGATTAATCCGGATAATACATTTTTTTTAATTTCATTATGACGATAAAAAATAGGTTCGGTAACAAAACTAGATTGAACAATTGAACTATGAACGCCCCCTACTGTTTCAGAATTTGCCACACTACCTTGACGTTGATGAGACACTCCGGATAAATCTTCAATCATACGTTCAATTTTATCAAGTATTGTGATATATTGACCTACTGATTGAGATAAACTCATATCGACCGAAGTAAATTGATTAAAACTAGACGTTCTACCTTGACCCATGGACCCAGTTCCTTCTTCAAAACTATTAATAAAAGCCAACCCTACTGAATCGAAATAATACATCCATTTTTCCAAATCCATACCTTGAGATTTTGGAATTTGAGCTAAATCCACCACCATTTTCTTACCTTTAGCTTTAGCAATTTCAAGTTCTAATCGATACCAAATAATATCATATAAATAAGAACCTGTTTTTAAATAATCAACAAATGATGTATTTCGAGAATTTAGATTATTATATAATCCTCCAAAAAATCCCAATTTACATTCCGATGGATTATCATTGGTTCTAAATTGAAGTTCTTTAGGCTTCATATCAATATAAATACCATCTCCGATTTTAGTGCCTGTGTGAACTTCAGATATCCATTTCCATTCTACTACTTCTCCAGATTTTGCATTTGGAACATATGTTTCATCCACCACCATTTCTTGTTCTTCAAGATTTTCGTCAAAATATTTTAAAAATCCTACTTTTCGTAACGACACCCATTCTAAAATAGCTACTCTAATGTATCCCGTACCATTATGATCTCGAAATTGAGGACGACCATATGTAATTGGAATTCCTCGATCCGTTATTCCTCCTTCTCCTAAATTAGAAGTAGACGCTGAAAAATATGTTCCCGTATCTAATATATTCAGTTGTTCTTCGGTTAATTGACTAAAATATTGATTAATAATATCGTGAACTTTACAATATTTAATATAAACTCCGAACTGAGCTTTTTCTACTTCATCTGTATCTAATGAAGAATTATAAAAAAAATCAAGAGGGTTAATACATTCAACAATTGGTTCTCCATTTTTTGTACCAATATAATAAAATTCACATCCTGAAATTAAACCGTGTTTAAATCCTTTATTAAAAAGAAAATCTAAATTTAAATCTTTATGTAGATATTCTAATACTCGATTAGCCGTTACTTCCCTAAGATCATTAAAACTGTAATTTTGATATTTAGCAATTTCTTCCTGGGTAAAATTTTCAATGGGACTTGGTGGGGTTGGAGATTGGGTATTTGGAGATGATGGGTCTTGAGATGAATCTTGTTGGGGAGAGGGGGGAATTAATCCGGATTTTTTCATGGATTCAATTAATTCTTGTTCCATGGCTTGAAGTAACATTTCTTTTCGTTGTTCTTCAATTTCAGATACCGCTTCTTCATTTGTAACCACCACTTTATATTCAAATGGTTTTTTTATTTCTTCTCCTAACAAAACTTTCATTTTTGGAGAAATAAGATCATGATGTCTTAATTTAGCTGGAAATTCTAAATTTTCACCATAAGGATGGGTAACGTAATTAAAATCGTTTTCGTTTACAATATTGTTTACTAAATCGTAATTAGCAGCCATATTAGCATAATCTGAAACTTCTCCAGCTGCATTTGTAGCATATCCTGTGCCTAACGATAAAGGTGTACTTAAATTTAAAAAATAATTAATATTTTGAATATACCATTTTTCATCTTTTTCTTTTCGAGAAAGTTTTTGAGGAGGATATATACTTGATTGCGATTCGAATCCCATTATGCTGATTTTGAATATATGATCGGATCTAATTTATAATTTAATTTACTATGTTTCATTAAATTGTCTTTAGCCCAAAGTGGTTGAAAATTAGTATGATGATTTAAACGAATAATATCTAATTCGGTTTTAGCAGTAGCTAATGGTATTATGTGATCTAAATGCCATTTTCCATAATTTTCTAAACTCATTCCTGTTGTGAATTTAGAACTTATATAATCAATAAAATATTGAAAATCACAACCTAATATTTCTATAGTTTTTGAATTTTTTGTAAAATTTTTTTTATTTGCTTGTTTAAAACTGTTTCCTATTCGAGTTCGAATACTACATTTCAATTTAAAAATTGGATTTGTTTTTTTACGTTGATTAGTGTATTCATTTTTTCTTTTTAAAATTTTTTGTTTATTTTTTTGATAAGATTTTTGTTTTTGCAAACGAACTTGTTCTTTATTTCTATTTCTATAATTTATTTTTAATTGCTTAATTTTTTCTTTGTTATTTGAAATATAAATTTTTTGTTTTGTTTTTAAAACGTCTTTATTTTTTTCTTTGTATTGTTTACAACAATTTTTACATTCTCTTCTATAACCACATGATTTTTGTTTATCTTTAGGGAAAGAAATTAGTTCTTTTTCTTTTTTGCACTTAGTACATATTTTTGTAATGCTGTCCATCAAATTAACTTAGAATTTACAAATATACTAATTTAAACTTAAATATTTAAATTTATTAAATAAACAATTTTTTTTTAAAAAAGTTATCTACTAAAGCTTCTTTTTGTGCTTCGTGAACAACCACACGATGCATATCGGTAGCCATTAACAGAGCTAAGAAAAAAGCAATAACCCGGTCAGTATTGACTTCTCCATCATACGCTATCAATTCTTCCACTAGCGGTATGGATGGAATATTAGTAAGCTGAAGAACGCCAGGGGATAATTCCGTTTTTAACCAATCGCGCGTCATGATTTCTAATTGCCCTTTAATTTGAGTACTCATATGAATACCATATTTACGATCTACTTTTGAATTAGGGCTGAGAGATTTGATAATCTGGGGTTGGGGATACAATAAATATAAAGAATTTTTATTTTCCAAATACATTTTTAATCCCGGTTTTTCATTTTCAAATAAAATACGACCGTTGTAAAATAAAGCCAATTTTCGAGCATTTTCTAAAAAATCTTTTTCTAATTCGGGTCTCCCGGTGTATTCCGCTACCACACAATTACTGGTTTTATCAGCTGAAATAAATCGTTTATACACAATCATAGACCCTACGGAATTAGATGTACTAGCCTGATCCATGGCATACGGGTCAAGTCCGATAGTATATAATCCAAATGGAGGATTGGGTATAGGTTGTTCCCATATAGTCACACATCCTTCTTTTTCGTCTTTTTCATAAATTGGAAATTTTAAAGCTCGATTAGACGGTAAAGGATATGGTTCGAACTTAACTTCACCATTAGGTAATTGAATTAGTTTACCCTCGACTCCTAACAATTTATCGTCTCGTATGCTTTTTAAATTCGCCAGATGTTCTTTTAATTCCACTACTGGAAATACGTTTCCTGTGATGGTTAAGAAAGCTTCAGATGGTTTTAACGGTCGATTTTGTAATTCCGAATAAAGAGGTTCCCGGTTTTTACCTTCGGCTAATTTTTCTCTTTCTTTCATGAGATAATTTAAAGCCGCTACTTCATCGGTAATGCCTTCTTCATTTTTAAAGGCATTTAGTCCCAAGGTAGCTGGAATAAAATATCCTATTTTACCTCGATTTTCATATTTATCGTCAAAAGCAATACAGTTAAATGCTTCGGGAGAATAAAATATTTTTTGAGCAGCTTCCGTAGCCCCAGTAGCCATGGCTCCTCCGGTTCCAGTATAATGCAATGTTCCAAATTGTTCGGATCCATTGGCTACCGCTTCTCGCAATTGACCATGGACTTCTAGTAAGTTATAACAAAAACCTACCTCATCGATGACGGCATACGAAGGACGAGATCCATTTGCCGCTAAAGGGTTAGCTTGAAAAGATCGATGGAGAATGGATGACCCCGATCCTTTTTTTACCCAGTTATTACCTTGTTTGTAATCATACAAAGCTTTGATGGCTTTTCCGGAATCCCAAGATCCAAAATATAATTTTTTAAAAGGAGATGGGTATTCTCGACCATTGAAGGTAATTTCACCTTTTAAATTATCCAAGCCTAACTGCATTTTTTGCAATAAAGCACTAGAATATTTTGTATCGATGGCAGATATTAACGTTTCAGATTTAGTTCTTTGGTCTGGATCATATTCGGTTTGACCATCAAAAAGAAAATTATAATCTCCTCCTCCTGCGGCTCGGAAAGAATTATGAGTAACAATATAATCTCCAGCTACAAATAATTTATCTTCATTATCCACTTCAATACAAACTGACGGTTTTATACTAGTAGGTGTAATATTAGCAATACCTGTTTTACTAATTTTACACGTTTTATAAAAACATTCGTTTTTCCAATATCGTTGTTTTCTTTTTAATTTAAAAATTGGAATTTTAGGTTTTAATCCAAATCTATAAACTAATTTATAACCTTTTACCTGTTTTGTGTATACTTTACATCCAATACCTAATGAGTTTACTAGATTATAAAAATCTTTAGCTAATTGAGGAATAGTAGTTGTAAACTCAACTTGAGTTAAACCGGAATATCCGTCGGAATCCATCAAACCTTTTAACAATTCCATACGTTGCTCAATAGAACCGTATAAATAATCATATGGGATATGTTTGTTTTTTATTAAATTTAATTTTTTTAATTTGTTTTTTAAAACATTAAATTGACTATTTTTAGGAGCATTGATGTTGTAAGTTGGACAATTTTTTGACCCGTTTTGATTTAACGTAATATGTAAATTTTCTTTATCGGCAATTGTATAAACATATTCTATAATTTCAGGATCCGTGGTTGTAATTCCTGTATTATGAGCATTGCCGTCACCCAACCACAATCCTAAGTAATAGGGTTCTAATTCTTGTTTTTTTTCCTCATATTGAATTGGTTCACAATACTTAACGAAATATTTAGGATCACGTTTACCGTGGGGTCTTAAATACCCTAAATAATTATTTTTTATGTCGTCAATGGATCTAGTAACTGTTTTTTGACTAGTTGTTCTTAATGTCCATAAATGACCTCCTCCGCATTCTATTGATCTACCGTCTGAAAAAGATACTTGATATTGTAATTGATCCTTGTAATTAACTTTGTTCAATACTCGTGTGAGTTTACCATCAGCCCCGTAAATATAATCTCCCGGATTAATGTCTTTTATTTTAACAGGCCCTTCTTTTTTGTAAACTAACGTATTTTCTTCTAAATCTTTGCCATTTCCCCTCGAACCTATTTCTATCATATTCATAGCCCCATGATGGTATAAAGGACGACCTAATTGATGGGGAAAATTACTACCATTTTGCAAATAATCCATCAATTTATCTTGGGGAATTTCGGGTCCATTTTCAAAACCACTAAATCCTCTAGCTACTAAAAACATATATCCCCAAATCCATTCGAGATCTCGGAGATGAGGGGATGCAATAATTTTTTGTTTGGAATTTTTACTTTTATTTAATTCGATTTGAAAATAATTGGTGTAAAAATATAATACACCGGGCATAAATTTATTTCCAACCCACATCCCCTCAATACATCGTCTTTTCTCCGTTCTCCAAAACTCAATATATTCCCTGGTGAGGGGATTAAGTGTTGGAATTTTGGTTAAAAAGGACTGGTTAGAAATAAATGTCATTCATAAAAATCAAATTTTAGATTAAACCTTTGTCGGCTAATGATAATTCGGTATCGGCTTTAGCTCCTCCTTCATTTCGCATACCTCTTGCTTTTTCCACTTCATTTTTAGCCAAAGCTAAACTTTTGAATATGTTCACGGTTCCAGCAATAAATTTATCCAGTTTTTCAGCATTTTCTAAATCATAATCCACACTTTGTAAAAACCGGGTTCTTTTATTGAGTAATTCCTCGATGGTTGACAAGTTTTTTTGAGCTGGAGTAGTCGTTAGTTTAACATACATTTCTACTAATTGCTCGTCGAATTTAGGTGTATCCACTAAATAATCTTTATTCAAAATTTCAATTCGATCTTCAAGTGGTAAATTGAATAATTTTGAATTAGGATCATAACACATCGCAATCCCTATCATCATTTTACTAGACCGATTTTTATCCTTTTCATTTTTGTAATAGGATTTAAATGGTTCAAAAACTAAAAATTGAGGATTTAATACCCAAAAATTATCTTGAGTAGGATTACCTATATTAACATACAGGGTTTCGTGTTCTTTGTTATTGTTACTCATTAACCGTTATTTTAAATTCGAATGAGGATCCTGAATAAACTTTACAAATTGATCTTCGTAAAACCAAATGGTTTTCTTTTTAGCTGAAGAATCTACATATTCCACACATACCACCGTATCTCCTCCATATTTTACTTCTTTTTCAAAACCTTCTTTACTAAGAGCTTGGATATGAACCAAATCATATAATAAATTATAATCGACTTGGGTATAGTGGTTTTGTTTATTTAGATTCTTGAATTTTTTATTTATTTTTACTTCTAATAACTTAGGTGAGGTTTGTTCCGTCATTTGCGATTTTTATAGTAGCTTTAATTTCTTCAAAATAATCATCATAAATCTTCTTTACCTCATCATAAGACTGGGCTATTTTATAAGCTGATTCTGTTTCATGAGAATAGATTTGACACATTTTTTTACTGATGGTATTTGTTTCTTCATTTGCAAATGTTTCACATATCTCATCATCTAGGTAAATAGGGATGATGGTACGAACAACAATATCAGAGCCTACCGTTTCCATGATTTCTTCTTCTTTATTGGTAAGAAGATTTGTTTCGGTCGAGGGTACAACGTGATTTACTAATAATTTAAATTCTCTACGATTGTTGATGAGGTGGGTCATAATTTGGATCTTCTTCGTCTTTAAGTTTTTTGGCTAAATATTTTTGATATCGTTCTCTTTTCTCGTCTAGCTTTTGTTTTCGGAATTTTTTAACTCCGAATTTTCCTAATTTCCATAATACCACCGTTTGAAATTCACCTTGGGAAATGGTATCATGAACAAAACGAAATTGAGATCGAATAACTTCTTCTACTAAAGAATTGGGGACATTTAAAAATTGACCTTGGGTTTTTTCGATCAATTCTTCAAAAGGAACTTGATTGGATATGCGACCGGAGTATCTGATAAATCCCATAATTACGGCTTATCTTTAAAGTTAAGTAAAGTACGTTCTATAAACTCTTTAAATTCTTTTAATCCGGTTTCTCCTATTTTAACGGCTTCATAATTAATCCGTTCTTTGGTTTCTGGGTCTGTAAAACATACCCAAACCGATGATTCATTTTTACCCAAATACAAATAATCCGTGGAATTTAAAGGAAATATGAGGACATCAAATTTTTTACCCCATCCTAATTTTTTTTGTTTACCTGGTTTAAACCCACAAGATATGATTTGTATTCGAGTTAGTGCCATTAATTGATTAAATTGAAATTGAACGTAATAGATTCTGAATAAGGATCGAAAGACCTGAGTTTGTTAAAAACTTGTAATCCTTCTTCCGTATCCGTTAACATTTTTTTATCCCGTAATTTTTTAATGATGTTATTGAGATTAGGAACCGATATTCCGAGAGAAGATGCTCGAATTTCACGACTGGTGGTATCCGGGTCACTCAAAAAACTAGCTAGGACTACAATTTCCATATCCGTAAGCCCCAGAACTCCGTTAATCGTTTGAAGGAATGTAATATACAACTTATCAGATGTTGTATGGAATGTGAAATTCATAATTGAGTTTAAAATAAATTATTCAGCGATATTACTACCAGTAATAGTCATTAAATGATCTGAAAAGTACATGGCTAGATTCATAAATTTACGATCTTCCGGATAAAGAATCCACGGTATCATTAAAGTCATAATCATAAAATCAGAAAATTGAACATTTGATGATTCCGGAATATGGATTTTTTCTAAATTTCTAAATAATTTTTTAGCAGCATTAATCACATTATCCAATGTTCTTGTTACCTGTGATTCAATAACGTGATCAATTTCATCAAATGCTGCATCCAATGTTTTTTTAATGTTAATGTTTAAAATTTCCATAATTAAAGTTTAGTTGCGGTTAATTTTTGTTGTTTTTTCTTTAACCTGTATTGTTTTCCTTTTTCTCGTTTAAGAGTTTTACATTCATCACATCTGCATCCGTAGGTATCGTAAGCAGATATTGACGGATGTGTTCTAGGTTTAATTGGTTGTATTCTTTTTGACCTACGATATTTTTCTTTTTTAGTTCTCATAAATTCTCGACATTTTTCACATCGACAACCAAGATCGTATGTCCTATAACTAGGATGAATTTCAACATTTGATAATATTTCTTTTTTTCGTTCTGTTGTTAAATTTTGTTGTTTTTTCTTTTTATATTTTTTAGAATATTTTTTTTCCGATTCTTTTCTTTTTAAATATAAATTAGTACATTCTTCACAACGACATCCGCGTTTAACATAAGCATTAACCGATGGATGAATTAATCGATTTTTATTTTTAATACCAATAGAGTTACACCGTAAATGAGAAAATGCTAAATTATTTACATCCCAAAACATTTCTTTAGGATTTTCAGACCCCATCCAAGCAATTTTATGCTCGATAGATAATGTGTTAATATCTGTTATTTTTTCCCCACATTGAAAACAAGTATCCATTCCGCATTTTTGCATACAATGGAATAACATCAATTTCCTAATTTGAATGTGAGATTTTTGTAATGATTGTCCTAAAATTTCATATCCTTTTTTTTGAGAAGGAGTCATATTTTATGTAATATTTTATTATTAGATAGCCCTGGGAGGAATCGAACCCCCAACTACGGAAAATGAGCCCGTTCAGATACCATTTCTAACACAGGGCAGTGTATTTTTATTTTTTTGTTCGTTTTTCGTGAGCGTAAATTAATACGAAATAAATAATTCCAACTTCTAAAATGATAATGGCTAATTCACTAAAATTAAATTTCATCATTTTTTAAACCCCTTCTTCATTTTATCGTACTGCTTTTGATCCACCGTAGATTTACTCTTGGATTTAGATTTTCCTTCTTTTTTTGCAATATTAATATTACGATACAAAGAATTAGGCTCAGCTTTAAGTTCTTTTAATGTTTTTGCCATTTATTATTTTTTTCCTTTCATGATTTTTCCACCTTTTTTCATCATGCTAGTACCTGGGATCATATTATTTCCTTTAGGAAGATCATCTCCAATACTCATACCTTTTTTTGGAGCGGGTTTGTTTTCTTTTTTTGCTTTTGTTGCCATTATTATATTAATTTTTAAATTTAAGAGGTCGGTAAATTTTTTGATCTTCTACGTCTCGATCTGTACTGGAACTACCTAAATACATTTGATATTCTCGAATAGTCGAAATTACAAAAATACTAGTAAATATGCAAATGAATGTTAAAATAAAATAACCAGGAGGAATTGTAAAATAAAAATAGTTTGTTGGGTTCATGAGTTGTTTAAATGTAATTTAATAATTTTTTTGTACTTTTCTTGAAGTTCTTTGGCTTTTTGTTTACCTTCATCAGTTTGAGCATATGCTTCAGACTCTTTCATTTTTTGATAAAATCTTTCAGCATCTTTACCTGAAACCACATTTGAATAATTATGTTTTTCGTTTTGAACTAATAATTTAAAAAATAAAATACAACCTACTCCAAATCCGGATCCAAAACTTAATATGATCAAAGTTAATGTAATCATCATCATCATATTATTATTTTTTAAATAAAATGTATTTCCAAAGTTTAATGAATTTTGATAGAATCAATCCCCAAGTTACTAATAAAAAAAATGAAAATCGATATTATCATTTCTCAACAGTAGATGAAGATAAAACATTACTATCAAACGTTACGTTTTTAATGGCTCGTATTTGGTCGTTTTTAACGCACCATACCTCTTTACTTTTATCCATGAACACAACCCATATCAAATCATGATCTCGGTTGTAATCGATTAAAACATGGCAAATTCCGGATTCTTTTCGATCCACCACATATACTGGAAGAGGTGGATCTAATTGAATCATATGGGGTCCTGCCATTACTTACTAATTACTCCTTTAATTACGTTAGGAGCTACGGCTGTATGAACCGAAATTTGGGTTACATTTGGTTTACTTAAAACCGTAGCAATTTCGGTTGCTGTATGAGTCGCTACCGTAGCGGTTTTACCATCGGCTGAACTCCCAGTATATAAAAATTGTCCTGGATAAGTAGCTAGTCCATTAGTCGGCAAAATGGATTGAACATAATAAGTGTAAGTAGGGTCGTTTACAGGTGCGCTCATTCATAATATGGGTTTTAGGTTATATTGTTGTGTTTATCTCGTAACTCATAATAATCCATAATGGACAACTCGGTTACGGTTTTTTCTTTTGCGTCTGGAGAATAACCTACCAAACTATATTTTATTCGTTGGGGACCGGAATGAACCGAATACATAATCGTATAGGTCCAATCCGGTTTGATGTCTACTAATGATGACGACCGTTCTTTATCCAATTTTCTACTGTTTTATGAATAGCAAATATAACTAACAATCCCCAAGTCACACAAGTAATGAAAAACAAAATTTCTATCATTAAAATCGAGAATTAAACATTCCATACGCGATCATTCCCATAGCAATTCCAATGCATATACAAATAATAATTACAAATTCGGCTTGATGCTCGTATTCAGTTTTTAGTTTCATAAAATTAATAATCTAACAAAAAATGATTCAAGTCATCTCTAAATTTATCCAATATTAATTGGGCATCATTTCTATTTTCAAACCGAGGAAGATATGATATCGTATTTACCACAAAAGTGTGATGACAATACATATCAAACCGGAGTTCCCATTCCTTCGTTTCTAAATTATATTGAATTCCCCAACCTTCCATACTCAATTCCGATACTACTTTCAATTCCTCATCTTCAATAAAATTGTAGATTTTATTTAAAATGCTATTGGTTTTTTGATGAAACTGAACTTTTTCTAATGTTGGGAATACGTTTCTAGCTTTAAATCTAAAATAATCATGTACACTGAGGTTCCATTGCGTTTTGATTATGTCGTTAGTTTCGTTTAAATAAAAATAATCATCTCCTATATTTGGTTCTACCCGACCTTTTTTCTTTTTTGGTTCAGGTATCTCACCTTCCTCTTTTTGGGGCAATAGTTCTGATAAAGGAGTTCCATTAATTAAAACGAAATGTTCTGAATCAATAACGTAAGAAACAGAATGCACTATTCCAGAATCTTTTTTTACAATTTCTAATTTAAAATCTTCCAAAGCTGAAGAAGGAGAAGGGACAGTACTTGATTTTGTTGTGGTACTCATATATTGGGTTTTTAGTTAATTTTAAATTTCGCCATTTAAATACTCTTCAATCAATCGAGCTGTCGAAATGATCTCAGGTCCGTTTCCTTCGAGATCTTCGTTCCTAGAGCCTAATTTGACCATCTGAGCGATTATACGAATGGATAATTCTAACGATAGTTCCCGATTTGATTTTCGGGACATTTTTTTCATCGGTTCGATCCTGTTATCGTCGGGTCGAAAAGGTTCTTGTGTCCAATATTTACGCGGGTCATCGGTAATACTAACCGTAGATTCTGAAAACCAGCCGTTTTGTTTTAATGGATTATTATTTGTATCAACCATATTTGAGTTTTTGTATTAACTCGTGACGGTAAAGGTACAAAACAATTTATCAATAACCAAATAAATAACGAGTTATAAAACAATTATATCATAACTCATTCATTCTCAAGTATTTAAATTTTTTGGGGATTTTATAGATTTTGCTTTACCTCATTATTCGTTAACCACTCATAATATCTTTTTAAAAGAAAGGAATAAAGCAATGCCCTTTTCAAATCGGCTCCGTATATAAGTCCAGGAATATTGTCGAAGTATCCAGTACCCAGTAGGAACAAATTTGAATCGGAACTGATGAGTAATTACTTTGTACGAAGCAGTAGTATCTTATCCCCCATCCTGTAATCCATTGGTAACCAGATACTTACAAGTAAAATTTAAAATTTTAAAAATTACGAGTAAGTACCCAGTTGTTTATTTTAAACCATTACAGGTCAACGTACTTTGGTATTCTAATTACCCTTTTGTAAACCCAGGATTCTGTATGATCCTATTTGGTACAGTTACCCCTTGGAATCTCCGGACACCTGATAGGTAAAGCTAGACCTAGATATCCGGACCATTTAAAATACGAATTTGTTAGATTACGTAGATTAGTTTACAGCCCAAAGATAAACATTAAAAATTTAAAATCCAAATTTATTTTAAAAATTACCGAATTTTATCGGATCAGTATCGGGTCATATCGTATCATACCGGATCGGACAGACTTGTCTGATACTGAAATACTGATATTGAGATACTAACTAATTTAAATTTTTTAATTTGTGTCAGCGTATAAGTTTACTAAAAATATTGAAAAGTCAACGTATAAGTTTACTTGGTTATTACTGGGGGTACTTAATATACCCGGTGGGGTACTGAGGTCTAATAAAGTACCCCCGGTGGATTTTGTGTCACATTTTTGGTATAAATATGGGACAAAATTAAAATTTTGATGATGGATTTAAAATTTTTGTATCCGGTTTTTGATGGGGTGTACCCAGCGTAGCTGCCCCCGTCCTGGAAAAAAATTCCCGTTACACCCCCCTAAATTACAGGTCAAACCATCCCACGAGAAATAAGTAATTCTCTTTATTCTCATCCAAGCCAAATTTTACAGGGTCTCACAGTATTTAATTTGGTAGTTATGCCTTGTTACAATTCTACTTAACATAATAACAATTATAGGACAAATGGACTAAGCGAGATTCCAAATTTAATTCGGTTAAATCCTAGTACTTAACTAGGAGTATTGAGGCTAGAATAAATTTGAAACATAGTAATAATGAATGATTTAACCAAATTTATTTTTACATTTTTGGACTGGGATATAAATTTAAATACTTTTATTTAGGCAGCACCACCATCCCCCATCCATAAATAAAACTTATGAATAACCCAGTTTTCATAAATAAAACTTATATCTAATTATAGCCTGGATCAACACCTATTCATTTACTTTACACTGTAAACAATAATTACACTAGAATATTTATATCATAATTGTTACAATAAAATACTGAATAAAAATTTGGTGTTACAATAATTATTCGTACTATTGTATAACAAATAACAAAAATCAAAATGAAAAATAACCACGAATTTACCAACTTATCAGGTAAAAGTCCTGAATTTATTGAGGCCTATAATTTAGGTCGTGCGGATGGCTATCAAGCTAGTATCGAGGACAAAAAATATAACGGTTGGACTAATTACGAGACTTGGCGTGTAAAGTTGGAACTAATCGACACGGATATTTATCAAAAAGAAATTTTAGAAAATTTTGAATCCCCTGATATTTACGACGTTTCTAAATGGCTTAGAGATTCGGTATTAGAATTAATTGATATTCAATGTAATAGTATTGCTTCAGATTATGCGTTCTCTTTTGTCGAAAACGTAAATTGGTCTGAAATAGCAGAACACCTACTTGATGGATTGGAATTTCCTAATGAAAACCCGTTCCTATGAAACATTCTATTCATCACCACCACTCCAAAAAAAGTCTAGAATTAAAGGGAATAGAGATGTAAAACTATTTGGTAACTATAAACCTATCTAACCTAATTTGTTATTCTGTTTAAATTAAGGCTATTTTAAAATAGTTGTAAATATATTTGGATTTAAACGCAAATGCGTTTTTCTTAGTCTTATAATTAAAGAGCAGATACTCAACTGCGACAATAGAAGCGAAAAGGAGAAAAAAAGATGGCAAACAAAACAACACTTCAAACAATCTGCACCCAATATTGCAACATTGAGCACAATGATGACAACTATTCAATCGGAGGAGGCTTAGATAGCTCAAAGTTCGCGAGTCGCAGACACGAAGATGCGCGGAATGATGAAGGTAAATTAACCCTTGGCGAAGCAACACAACTCTTTAAAAAAGCGACCGAATTAGACACAGATCAAGTAAGAGAGGTAATCGAATATGCCGTGCCTAATATGGAATGGCATCATGCGGGTAAATTGCCAAAGGCATACGGGGGAGGAATGAAAAAAACATATTTTCTCAATGCAACAGAAATTTGCGATCTAGCTAAAAATTGGGATGATAACGTACAGAAATTAGAACTTTCAAAAATCGCCAAAAAGAATATAGCAGAAGAAAAAAAGAATTTTGAAGGAAAGAAATTAAACTTTTTGCAAACCAACGCAAAAAGAGTTGTGAGAGTAAAAAACAAACCAATGTTTTCTGAATATTTTTCAGGATGGGAATTTGAAAGTGAAGAAAAATATCACGAATTTTTAAACTTGAAATAATGCATAGATTCCTATTAGCCGAAAATCCACAAGCCCCCGAAACAGGAGGCTTGTGGATAATTCACCTGCCTGAGCCAATATGTATAATCGAAGCGGTTACAAATGGAGAAAAAATACACGCCAAAAAAGCAATATATACAAATGAGTTTAAGTATATCAATTCTGATGGGATTATTGAAAATTGGCAATTACGAATCCATCACTATGAGTTTATCGGCTTTGAAAGAAAGTAATATTAATCGAGTATTCCGAATCATCAAAAAACCTAAAAATTATGAAAAATCCAAACATTAAATTAAATCGCAAAAAATTTATTGAATTATCGGATGGTACTAAATTGTACCAAATCGAATGTACCACATCTTTTTTATTTATTAATAAAGGTGAAATAGGGGGATATATTCAATCCGAAGATAATTTGCAGGACAACGCATGGGTCTCTGAAAACGCATGGGTATATGGAAACGCAAGGGTATCAGGAGACGCACAGGTATCAGGAGACGCATGGGTATATGGAAACGCACGGGTATCAGAAGACGCACAGGTATATGGAAACGCAAGGGTATCAGGAGACGCATGGGTATATGGAAACGCAAGGGTATCAGGAGACGCACAGGTATCAGGAGACGCATGGGTATCTGGAAACGCACGGGTATCAGAAGACGCACAGGTATATGGAGACGCACAGGTATCAGGAGACGCATGGGTATCTGGAAACGCAAGGGTATCTGGAAACGCACGGGTATCAGAAGACGCAAGGGTATTAGGAGACGCACAGGTATCAGGAGACGCATGGGTATATGGAAACGCAAAGGTATATGGAAACGCACAGGTATATGAAAACGCATGGGTATCAGGAAACGCACAGGTATATGGAGGATCATGGTTAAAATCCCCACTTCAAATAATAGGAACCCGTCATTTTTTTAATATTTGTAAAGAAGGTTATATTAAAATAGGATGTTACGAAAAAACTTTTGAGTTTTGGAAAGAAAATTTTAAAAGTGTGGGTGAAAAAGAGGGATATTCCGAATCCGAAATAATAGAATACGGAATGTATATCGATTTAGCTATTAAATTATACGAATTAAATTCAAAAAAGGACGAAAATGAAAAATCCAAATAATAAAATCGAAGAAAATCCTCCTATTAATATCATTATTACAGTAGAAGGTGGAAATGTTTTATCTGTGGATACTAACGAACTATCCCGTAATTTTAATGTGGTTGTATTAGATTGGGATAATTTTGCTAATGGAGACAAATGGAGTGAAACTCAATTAGACTGTATAAATCAATTAAACGATCCAAATAACCAATTAACCCAAATTTATTAATCCTCATGAGTAATCATCGAATATCCAGTTTAGAATTTAATTTAGAAGTTTGCGCTCACGAATCTATTACACCCGAAGAACACCGAGCCATTTTACGCACTATTCAATACCATTCTATGAGATGTATAAATAACTTAGATACCGAAGGCTTCCAGTTCTACGAGGAATTAGAAACGCTATTTAGTAATTATTTATACCAATCCGCATACGAATTATATTCAAATTATATCAATACTCAACATTACTAAAAACTAAAAAATTATGCCAAATTGGTGCAGAAATTACGTTCATTTTCCTGATAATGAAAAAACGTAAAATGATTAATTGGTGGGAAAATATTATTGATTTACTACCTAGAACCACTATTAAAAAACAATGGAAAAAAGAAAATGAAAAATAAAAAATATACCTTCGAGTTTGAAATAACTCGATTAGCTACAGTAGAAGAAAAGGCTAGTTTTACAATCGAAGCCCATTCTGAATGTGAAGCTGAGGAACTTTTACAGGATGCTATTAACTTAGGTTTGGTAGATTTTAAATTAAATCCCAATAGCTTAGTAATACCTTCTGAACAATTTTATATTGAATCCCGTAACGTTATACTTTAAAACTCAAAAAAATGTTTGACACAAAATATTCAAGCGAAATCTTATATCCGGCTAAAACAGTTGAAGGTAACATACAACAATACCGAGTTTTATTTAAAGGAGGACAAACCGAAACATTTAGTAATGTAGATTTGGAAATTAGAGAAGGAATCGCTTTCTTTAAAACAGATACAGTTCATGTGTTATATCCTTTACACGTAATTAATACTATTACTATTTCAGCTTTAAAATCTAAACAATCATCATCATCATGAGTACGACACAAGAATTTGACGAAGATGGTAATTTGTATATTGTATGGAGATAAATGATTTGGTCGTTAAAAAAAATATAGAAAATCCGAAGGAAGTAATTACCATATATGCAGACGGGGCTTTTCGATTATTATCCAATACGGGAGGAATAGGAATTGTTATGAAATGTGGGAATTATGAAAAGAAGATCATGAAGAAAATTCAAGCAAGTCAAATTTTAGAAGTTGAGTTATCGGCTATCTTAGTAGCTTTACAAAATATCAAAACAAAAAATTTACCTATTGAGATTTATTCAGATTCGGAACCCGCTTTACTCCTATTAACTCGTAAACAGACTACTAAAAAAGAACCGTATGTAAAAATTATCGGAGAAATTCGAAAACTAAGTCGAGATTTACAAATCCACTACTCATGGATTCGAGGTCATAATGGTAATATCGGCAATGAGTTAGCTGATTTTCTATCAAAACTAGCTTTGGACAAAGGAGATTTTATGGAAAACGTAATTAACAATTAAAATTGAATGAATGAATAAATGAACAAACAAGAAAAAGAAACCCAGGATCAAATTATTATAAGTTTTCTTCTAGGAAAAGAACTTAGGATTGGGAAATACTATACAGACGGAGAGAAGATATACTATCGGGATAAGAATAAACTAGAATTGTCGTTATGTGTGAGTCGAAGTTCAGAAGGTATTATCCTTCAAACCTCATCTTTCTCAGACAATATCAAACGATTATTTAACTTATTGCCATTCGTAAAAGTAACTCAAAAGAACTTTAAGTGGTATTTGAATGGAGAGGAATGGGACGGTAAGCCCCGCCATACTCCGGGCGTGATTTTCAATTAATTTTAAAATAAATTTGTAATTTATCAAATAATACTTTTATATTTACCTCGTTATGAAAAAAATAATAAAATCTATTATCAACTCATTCCGGGACTTTTTTAACCCGGATTATCCCGAAGCCATCAGCTATTATGAGTGGGTTGCTCAAAAAGAAGAATCTCGAAGCAACCGGGTATTATCAGTAAGGTTATCAAAATATCAACCAGATGATTTCAATACTGTATTCGAATCACTCAAATATGAACTTCATCAATTTTTTAAAAATTCATTAGATAAATAAATGGAAATTGTAGAATTAATCCTCGTCATTTCTCTGATTCGAATTGTTTTCGGATATACGTGTAAGGCTCGGTATTGGTTTTTTCATGACTGGGAGCATAAAGAACTAAGATGTAAAAACTATGGAGGGTGGGGAGCTGATATTAAAAAAACGTGTAAGAATTGTGGTAAAATTAAGTACTATTAAAAACCTAAAAAAGTGTTAAAGGAAGTTATTGAGTATTTAAATACCCATACCAAAGAAGAAGTTGAAGAAATAATTAACCAAATAAATAAAAATCTAATGAAATCAAACATAAAATTTGAAATCGAAGTCGAAGAAAACGACACCGTTGAAATTAGAGTCAATGGTGAAGTTAAAAGAACTATTACTCCGGAGTACAAATCAGTAAATGACTTTTGGGATTATAGTGATACAAGTGATACCATTTATTATTTTTCACCTAGAGAAGAAGATTGTATAGATATTTCATGTAATAAACATTCCGGTATTAGAAAAAACCTCATAAAATCTGGTTTAGGTTTTAAAACAAAACAAAAAATACAGAGATGGTTAAATCGTCAAGCCTTGCAAATTTTGGTTCTTTTGTTTGTGGAGACGATGCTATTAAGCATTTTGATTATATATTATCAATATTATTTGAATAGGATATGATCGAAAAGTGGTTAGAAGATTTGCGCAATACTCCAAAAGAAAAACTAATTCGAGATTTTAAAAGGTTAAGTAAAAAGTTTCCCAATGGAATGAATGCTATCGAGTACGCTAAAAAATATTTAGGTTATAAAGAAGAAAATAAAAAATTATCATCATGAACGAAGGACTAGAAAAACATTTTAATTTGTTTATTGAAAAAGTAAACGAATTTGTATCGGGAGACATCACCGAAAAGGAATTTAAAGGATGAGTGAGCATTCATGGAATTCCAGATCGAGAGGAATTGATAAGTAATTGGGATAATTTCAAACAGTATCATGACGAGATTGATTCTTTAGAAGAAGAAAACGTACTTTTAAAAGATGAAATTGCTGATTTAGAAGGAGATGTTAGGGATTACCAAGATGAGATTCGAGATTTGCAAAAGGAATATGATGATTTAAGTATTCAATTAAGTGATGCTGAAAATGATGTTGCGTGTTTAGAAACCAGAATTCAAGAATTAGAAGATTATATTTCCGACCTTTAATTATTTTCATGAATATCACTAAACAAGTCTGGGTATACGATATTGAGGTGTTTCCTAACCTATTTACCTGTACCTTCCATTGTACTGAATCCCAAGATAAAAAACGAGAATTCATATTTTTTGGAAACGGAGATTATTCATTTACCAAGTCTAATTTTTTTATATTCTTAGAAGAAGAAGTATCGGGATTAGTGGGGTTTAATAATTTAGCGTATGACTACCCAGTCCTTCATAACTTATTATTAAAAAAGAAAAAGATACTGAGCGGAATTCGAATGGAAGTATTGACCCGGTGGATATATTTTGTATCCAGGTCGATTATTCGAGCCGAATTTTCTCAAATACCCGAAAAAGAAGTACTGATCCCTCAGCTAGATTTATTTACGCTTCATCACTTAGACAATAAAGCAAAACGTTCTAGTTTAAAATCCATTCAAGTGAGTATGGGATGGCCTAATGTGATGGATTGTGAGTTACCGTTTGACAAGCCCGTTTTACGTTCGGATATACTCTCGATTATGGAGTATAACGTAAATGATGTTGAGTCTACTGAGGAATTTTATAGACGATCATCTGGAAAAATAGAATTACGAAAAGAATTTAGTAAAATGTATAACATCAAATGTCTTAACTGGAATGATAGTAAAATTGGTTCAGAACTACTACTTAAACTGTACTCGGCTAAAACGAAGAGTAATCCTCAGACTATTAGAAAACGTAGAACATATCGAAAATCTATTGAGGTCGGTTCTATAATATTTTCATATATTGAGTTTAAAACCAATGCTTTTCAAAATTTATTATCATATTTTCGTTCTCAAGTCATCACTAAAACCAAAGGTTCTATTGATTATAGCATACGAATTCCTAACCTTACTATTGATTACGGAGTAGGGGGAATTCATGGATGTGTGAATGATCCAGGGGTATATTATTCGGATAAGAAATACATCATCAAAAGTGCGGATGTGGATAGTATGTATCCATCGATTGCCATCAAAAATGAGTTATTTCCAGCCCATCTGGGACATGAATTTGTATCGGTATATCGAGACATCATGACCCAACGTTTAAAAGCTAAGAAAGAAGGAAATAAGATTAAAAACGAAGGATTAAAACTAGCCATCAATAGTGTGTATGGGTTAAGTAACTCCGAGTTCAGCTACCTTTACGATCCCCAGTTTACCATGGGTATTACCATCAACGGACAACTTCTAATTTCCATGATGGTGGAAAAGTTTTTAGAAGAAAAATGGGAAATTTTGATGATTAATACGGATGGAATTGAAGTAAAAATTCCTAGGTCAGATGAGATGAAATATCAAAAAATTTGTCGAGATTGGGAGAAAATTACTAAACTGGGGTTATCCCATAAAGAATACAATAAACTAGTGATTCGAGACATAAATTCTTATTTATCGATAGATACGGATGGAGATATTAAAGTAAAAGGAGCTTTTGAAATTGATAAAGAACTGTATAAAGATAATTCTTCTCGGATTGTACCGTTAGCTCTCCAGGAATATTATGTAAAAGGAACGGACCCGGTTAAATTTATTGAGTCCCATACTAATATCTTAGATTTCTGTAATCGTTTTAAAGCCAATCGAGGATGGTATTCCGAAATTCGTACCGAAGAAGATTTTAAGTTAAAAAAACAACGATGTCAAAAAACCAATCGATATTTTATATCTAATCGAGGAGGGTTATACGTTAAAATAAACGAAGAAGATGGTAGAGAATATACTATTGAAGCCAAACAAAATGTTACTTTGTTAAATATATATAATCCCGAAACCCCTATTACCGAATACGATATTGATTATGATTATTATATTCGAGAAGTTCAGAAGATAGTAAACGTGATCAATTACAATTATTTTAAAATAAAATTTGCTTATCATAACTAAACAATAAAAAATGGAAATTAATTTAAAAGAAGGCGAAACCATTACGATTAATGGAATTGTTCACGAATACAAAAACGGTCTTATTTTGTGCTATAAAAGTCAAGAACCCGAAAAACCTAAGAAATGGGTACCGAAAAAAGGTGAAGTTTGTTGGTTTATAAATTCAACCAATGATTGTCATAATACTTATTGGACTGATCATGAACTTAATCTTGCGAGATTACTAATCGGAAATGTCTACCAAACTGAAGAACTAGCCCAAATACAAGCCGATAAAAACGCTTTAATCGCTGAAATATTTAACTATTGCGATGAAAAGGGGTTTGAATTGGCGGGGGCGGAGTATGAGGGAAGGATTTATTGCTGGTATCATGATAGATATAAAAAGCATTGGGAAAAAGGACAACCATTAGGTTATTTTAACTATTTCTTCCCTAATTTCATTAACGAATCCGACCGAAACGAAGTTTTTGAGAAATTCAAGGATCAGTTAGACATTTTTAACAAATAAATCATGACTATTCAAAACAAATCTTTTCTCAGCAAAATTTCCCTCTTTCTTTATTTGGCAAGTTTATGGATAATAGATGGGTGTATTTATTTTTTCTATATGCCCAATCGTTGCTCTAACTGGGTTCCTGTTTGCCAATTAATTAATTTATATCATGTCGCATGGGCTATTATTAATCATTATTTAAACAAATAAAATATCATGAACAAACAACTTATCAATTTAATACTTGCATTAATTGCTATCGCAATAGGTATAAAAGCATTATACGACAATTTACAGACAACAAAGTCCAATAATCATGCTATCGATAGCTTGAAAACTGAAATAGAGGTTAGAAACCAAGTCATTTATCTGATTAAAAAAGATTACAACCTTCAAATGGTAGGAAGGCATACCGATTCGGTTTATTCTGAATATCTTTTTAATATTGACGATACCCCTAAATTTAGCATTTGCCTTGAAAGTTCAAGTCAAATCAGGGAATTAAGGGAATTAGGGGATTTGACAAGGCAAAAACAATGGAGTTTTGATTGGAGGCGATTTTATTATCCTGAGTTTGCTAAATACCATGATTGGAAGTTTGGATGGAATACAGGGAAGCCTAATCAGTTTATTTATGACCCAAGTTTAGGGGCAGGAAAAGCTAGAGAAATTGATTCGATTGACTATTTTAATAATTTAAAACAATCCGATTATGGCCCGTTTGGGTCGCAAGGGTTAAGCGATCGACGGTTTTATCCGAATAGCAAAACACCTTATTTTGATTCTATAGCCATTATTCATAATGATTTATTTAAACAACCACTAAAATGAGCCAAGAACAATTATTTAAATGGGTTCCTATTACGGAGGATTTGGAATTCCAGCAAGGAAAACGCTACGATACAAGGACTATAAACGGAATAAGAGAGGTAGGAATTCCCGTCCAAGCGATCAGCTTAGAAGAGCATGAAAAGGCTGTTAAGGATGCCTATGAAAAAGGGCATGAACATGGTTATAATCAAGCAAATACTTATTTAAATATCAATCTGTATAAATAATGAGCGCACCGAAATTTGAGCCGAAAGTGGGTCAGGAAGTGTGGTTTGAAAACCCTTACGTTGGGCCTGTATTACATGGAAAAGTTACCAAAATTCAACTTTCAGAATGTTTTATTTTGGTAGACAACTTTACTTTTAAACAATGGGTAAAACCTTTTCATAAAGTATTTCCCACAAAAGAAGCACTACTAAAAAGTTTAGAAAATGGAAATTGAACTTGAAAATAAAACGTTTCCTTGCTTATCGGTAAAAGTTAAAACGCGTTCAGACCAAAGAATAACATTAGAAGATAAATTTGAAAGTTTGATATTGGAAAAATATCAAATCCAGCCTCTAATTGATTTTTTAACCGAAGTAATTAAAGAAAATGGAAATTGAAATAAAAATTATAAATGGATTTGGAGATACAGAATATCTTCCAATAAAAGCAATAGGTGGTGGAGGATTAAAGTTTGATTTTGCTCTTATAACTCCTTTAGAAGTCAAAAGGTTTTATGATTTTTTAACCGAAGCACTCAACCAAAACAATAGTGCAACACCCAGCACTATTCAAAAGGAAAATAAATAAAATAAAGCGTTTAACCCTAACAAGTGCAATTGAAAGCACTTTTTAAAGAAAGAAAAATGAAAATAAAATTTGAAACTTACTGGGCTATTATAACAATAGCAGGAAACACAGTTAACTATGTCGTTAAATCAAACTTGAAAAAAATGATAACCTGGAAAAAATGATAACTTGAAAAAAATTTAGTGAGGAATTACCGCCCAATACTGATGAAGAATTTTTAGTTAAAAACCCCGAAAAAGATTATGGGGATGGAGAATTTGACGATGATATTTATTGGGATGTTTATAGAGGCAAAGAACTTCAAGACAGAAGCCAAAGTATTATGGATGGCGAATGGCTACCCATCCCTACCGAAAGAATGTTTACGGAGGAGGATGTTAAAAATACCATCATTGATTGGATTGGCGAGCCTATGCCGAATGAAGATCAAATTCAACAATACATTAACTTAATTAAATAACCCATGAACTTAAAAGAATTATCACCAAAATATAATTTTGGTCAAGAAATCTGGTATCTTGAGAAAAAATGGTTTAAAAAATCTTGTATAAAATCAGCTTATATTTATTCCATCACAGTTTGGCAAGAATACTATAATAATACTAATGTAATAATGGCTCGACCGAAAACTGAAATATTATGTCATGGATATACATTAACTGAAAGTTCTTCAAATCGCAAAGCATACGTATCTCAGTTTTTAGTTGATAGATTTTTTAGAGAAGATCAATTATTTTCATCAAAATCGGAATTAATTAAACACATCGAAAAATTATAAAAAATTTGCTTATCTCGTAAACTTTACTTACGTTTGATATATAATAACAAAAATCATTATGAAAGTTAGTTTAGATAAGTTGATCCATACTCTCGTCAATTATTGGTCGAATACTCACGACATTATTGAGATTCATAAAACTCGAATCGAGGATTGTGAAACAGTCCAGAATTGTAAATTACTATTTGAAGATATGGTGGAAGATGAACGAGCTAATTTATTGATGATTCAATATTGTATAGAAACGATGATGGATTGGAAACAATAACGGAATTAAAACATATTATTGCAAATAATCATGACGATAACGGAAACTGGTAATTGTATAGAAACAAAAGATCAAATGCAACTCAGGATTGTTAATACTTGGGTTGAAAAAGGATATCGGGGAACTTTTATTGCTGTTACCGGAGTTGGTAAAACTCGTACCGCTATTCGAGCTATTGAACGGTATCGAAATTTACATCCAAACGCGTCTGTGATCATTACAGTTCCCACATTATATCTCCAGTCCCAGTGGGAACTAGAACTCAAAAAGTTTCACGTAGAATTTAATACACGAGTATTGGTTAATAATACCGCTAGTACTCATAAATATGTATGTGATTTATTGATTTGCGATGAAGTCCATACTTTAGGAGCCGAGGGATTTTTTGAGGTATTTAATACTATCCGATATAACGCTTTATTTTGTATTACGGCTACATTAGAACGATCCGATAATCGTCACCAGTTCATATTAGCTAAATCTCCTATAATTGCTACAGTCGGCTTAAATGAAGCAATTCGTAACAAATGGGTATCGGAGTTTGAAATCTATAATTTACCCGTACCATTTACCGATAAAGAAAAAGAAAAATATGATTCCAACCAACGATTGTTTAATTATAACCAATCTTTATTAGGTGGTAAATTTGATGCTTGGAATACTTGTGAAGAATGGAAAAATTCCGAAGATCCCGAAGAACGTAAAATTGCGTACCGTTTTATGGCTTGTATGAAAGTTCGAACCGGGCTTATTTATAATGCGGAAAATAAAATCCGAGTTACAGAACAAATCATTCAAAATTTTCCTCAATCACGAGCCATCGTATTTTGTCAATCGATTAAGTTTGCCCAGGCTATTAACAAAAAAATTGGAAAAAATTCGATTATTTATCATTCGGGGTTAACGACTCAGGAAAAAAGAGCTGAATTACAGAAATTTATTGACGGAGAAGCTCGTGTGATATCCAGCGTTAAATCCATGGACGCAGGAGTAGACATACCCGGATTAGATCTAGGAATTATTGCTTCTGGATCTTCTAAAGAACTTCAAAATACCCAACGAGGAGGACGAGTTATTCGTAAAGAACCGGGTAAACAGGCTCGAATTATAAATTTATATGTACCCGATACCCAGGAAGTAAATTGGTTAAAAACCCGACTACAAAAAGTAGAAGGACGGGTTAATTGGATTAATAATTTAACAGAAATTTTATAATTTTTATCATCTTCATCATATGCAACTCAAAATCATTAAAGCTTGGGAAAACAACAAGCATCGTTTGGAAAATCATTTTAAAGAAATGAAAGGTACTGAAAATCTCAGTTATGGGGAGATTGTTCGATTGTTATTCGAAAAAGTAATTACAGATATAGAAAGTGATGATACTTGGGGCGATTTAAATTTTAATTTATCTCAATTAATTGAATTGGATCACGGAAGTTATCAAGGAACTCAAATTTGGATTGTTCCTTTAGACAGATATCAACCTGATGTAACGGATTATGTTTACACCCATAATTATTACGGATCATGTTCCGGATGTGATACTTTACAATCCATTTTATCCAATCATGATTATATCGAAGATGAAGACGAATTTACTTTCACAGAAAAACAAATTCGAGATTTAATGACGTTAGCTCTTCATTTGGTTCAAAATATGAAATTTTTAGTAGGTTAAATTAACACGTCGATGAAAGAAAACATTTTAAAAGAAATTGAATTACGTCTCCGTTCAATTAGAGATTCTCAGCAAACTATAGTTATTTTGAAAGATCAAATAAATAGAGAAGCGGAGAATATTCAAAAATATATTACTTATATTGAAGATACGATAGAAACATTATATACCAAATGAACAAAATTAAAAATTACGAAAATATAATTGAGTTTGGGTTTTTAATGACCTGTATAATTTTTATTGTTTTTTCATGCTATTGCATGTTAGAATATTACAGTCAAAAATACAACGGATGGCCTCCTAACAAAAATCCATTAATCCCCAAATTGGGACTGTTTTTCATGTGGATTTATGGGATATTGTTGATTTTATGCACGTTTTTATTTATTTCTCTTAAATTAAATTGGATAAAATGACCACAGAAACACTGTACAAATGGGTTCCGATTACCGAGGAAATGGTATTTGAACCTGGTTATTACCATTTTGCTAAAAACGGATACATACATTACATGGATCACGTTTATTTGAATGATCTTGAAATAAGAAAGAAGAATTCAATCTACGATCCCGCTGTTTTTCTCCCCGTCCAAGCGATCAGCTTAGAAGAGCATGAAAAGGCTGTTAAGGATGCCTATGAAAAAGGGCATGAACATGGTTATAATCAAGCAAATACTTAATGGAAATTGAAATTGGTAGCAAAAATTCATTAGATAAAATTTTTGCAATATGTAATAAAGATAAATTAATTACTATTCGAGAGTATTTTGGAAATTATGTAGAAATTCAACCTGATCAAATCGAACAATTAAGGGATTTTTTAACCGAAGTAAAGAAAGAAAAATGATAACCTGGAAAAAATTTAGTGATGAATTACCGCCGGAAAACACATGTGTTTTTACCCGTGAACTAGACAAAGAAGATCAAGAATATTGGTATGGCACTTAGCATTATGAAGGAAACATAATTCCAATGAACGAAGAATGGATACCTATTCCTGCTGAACCCATGTTTACCAAATCAGAACTCAGAGAAGCCATGAAATTTGGATTAGAAAATCTAAACGGTCATTATTTAGATAATGATACGAGAATTGATCAATATATTAACTCAATAAAATGATAAACATACCCTTTCAACCAGGAGATAAAGCTTGGACCATTTTAAATAATAAAATTGTTCAAGAAAAAATTCGTAGTATTTGTATTACACTTCACGGTATCATTATTCGATTTTCAGTAGTATTCGCAAATGACAATTTCGACATACTTGACAAAAATGCTGATAAAAATATATATGAAGTATTTACTACTAAAGAAGCATTAATCAATAGCCTTAAATAAAAAACAATAAGTATAATGAAAACAGAAGAAACAAGTACCATTCAACCTTTTAAACCCGGAGATCGAGTATTCACAATATTGTGGGATAAAGTAGTGGAAACAGAAATTGTATATATAAAAACGTATTCCGATCCGTCTAAAAATAAAATAGGTTTTGCTAGACCGGGATGGTCTGATGGAGAAAAATTTGAAAATGAAGTATTTAGATCAGAAATAGATCTAATAGGTAATTTAATTAGCCAAGCGGTGTAATGGAAAAAATAAATAACAACAAATTTGTAGTAGAACCTGGAGATCCAGTTTGGGTGGTAACAAGTTTTTATATCAGAAAAGGAATTGTAGCGGATGAAAAATCCCAATTAGAGCTAGGTCCTCAGTTTATTGCGGTGTTGTTTGAGTATGAGACAGTTTCATCGGTTTATTCTGTGGATAGGGTTTTTCCTTCTAAAAATTTAGCTATTCGGGTTTTACGGTTTTATAATAGAAAACCACAAACGGTAAATGCGATGATGAATTATGCTATAAAACGACAAGACGTAGCTATTTCAAAACTTCCTCGAATCTCCATGTTTTCGTTTCTACCGACTCGTGAAGATTTACGAGTTACATTTTGGAGAATCGTTATTGATCGTATAAAGGAACATTATAATATTTTTTAAAAAGATTAATTATGAGTTTAGATATATATTTAAAATCTTTAGTAACAACAAAAGAAGAAGTACGTTGTGATTGTTGTGGTCACGTTTCGATAGAAGAATTTCAAGAAAATTATTTTCACGCAAATATAACTCACAATTTAGCAGAAATGGCAGATAAATTTCCCGATGGTTATAAATTACTTTGGAGACCTGAAGAATTAGGAATTAAAATAGCCGGAGACATGGTGGGTAAACTAGGTTTAATGTTGGATAATATGAAAAGGTATCCGGATGAATATAAAGCTAGTACCCCAACAAACGGATGGGGAAATTACGAAGGTTTATTACAGTTTGTAGATCGTTATTTGCAAGCTTGTTTGGAATACCCCGAAGCTATTATTGAAGTTAGTCGATAAATATAAAAATAAAGGGATTTATATACATGAGTAACCCACGGGTTAGGTTATCTTTCTACTGTGTCCTGTAGTTAACAATATATCCGTCAATCAAATTATCGCTATCAATATTAACTACTTCGCTCACTAATATTGAATATTCATTTTGAATATCCACTAAAGCATTTTTGACTGTCTTTATAATTTCTTTGGTTGACATATTTGTATTTATATAAAATTCACCGATAGGAAGTTGTACTAAGGATTCATTTATAAGGGTAGAACTACGGAAACCTTCGTTTTTTAGTTCTACTCTAATCTTTTCATAGTAAGATTTTGACTTCGATTTTCTAAACTCTATCCGTATAATAAATTCAGCCATTTTAGAAAATAGTTTTAAAAATATTTGGATAACCCAACGGTAAGGGTTATCTTTATACCATAATAGAAAGGGTATGAAAAACAATATTAGCGTATTTGAGTTTTTAAAACAATTTCCTACAGAAGATAGTTGCGAAAAATGGATTATGGACGCACGTTGGCCTCGTGGTGTATTTTGCCCGTTTTGTAGCAATCATAGGATTTACCGCTTAGAAACTCAAAAACGTTTTAAATGTGGGAATTGCAGAAAACAATTTACCGTTAGGACGGGTTCTGTGCTTGCAGAAAGCAAGGTTCCATTACAAAAATGGTTAATGACTACATGGATTTTAACATCACACACAAAGGGGATTTCAAGCGTTCAGCTTTCTAAAACGCTTGGGGTAACTCAAAAAACGGCTTGGTTTCTTGCTCACAGAATCAGGGAAGCATTTTCAGAAGGTAACGGAGGTTTGTTTACTGGCATTGTAGAGGCTGACGAAACGTATGTTGGAGGGAAAAATAAAAATCGCCATAAGAATAAAAAAGTAGAAAATTCACAAGGTCGTAGCACTAAAGATAAAACCGCAGTTATTGGAATTAAACAAAGGGATGGCAGAATTAAAGCGATACCTGTAAATGATACCACAACAAAAACAATACACAGATTAATTAATAAAACGGTTGCAAAAGGAACTACAATTTGCACAGATGAATATAGAAGCTATAATCAATTAGCTACTCAAAATTTCAACCATGTAAGAGTAAACCATTCGGCGGGTGTTTATGTGGATGGAGTAGCCTCTACTAATAGCCTTGAATCTTTTTGGTCATTATTCAAAAGAGGTTTTATCGGGGTATATCATCAAATGAGCCCTGCGCACTTATTTAGATATGTGGACGAATTTACCTTTAGGCATAATTTGGTAAAACTATCTTGTGTAGAAGTCATGAATAAAGTATTTTACAATACAAATGCGAAAAGATTAACCTATAAACAATTAACAAATGCCTCCAGCTAAAGCAAGAGATATAGAGCCAATTAACGCCTCATTTGAAAATGTTATGAGGGCTATAGTTGGCGCACCATCAACTGAAATTCAAAAACCTATAATGGTTGTTGATAAGTCATTATCACATATTACGGGAAAGGTACATTGTTCTGATTGTATCGAATTTATGAATAATAAAATTCCAGCGGAATCAATTAGCTGCATAGTTACTTCCCCTCCATACAACCTTAAAAATTCAAGTGGCAATGGTATGAAAGATGGCCGTGGTGGTAAATGGGCTAATGCAGCATTGCAAAAAGGTTATGCAACCCATTCAGATGATATGCCACATGAAAAATATCTGGAATGGCAAAGAGATTGTTTAACTGCAATGATGCGTGTGTTAAAAAATGATGGGGTTATATTTTATAACCACAAATGGAGGGTGCAAAACGGCCTTATTCAAGACAGGCACGATATAGTAGATGGCTTTCCGGTTAGACAAATCATAATATGGAAACGTGCAGGAGGCATCAATTTTAATCAAGGGTATTTTTTGCCAACCTATGAAGTTATTTATATGATTTGCAAACCTGATTTTAAATTGTCAGAAGGGGCAAATAAAATGACAGATGTGTGGGAAATACCACAGGTAAAGGGGAATGAGCATCCGGCTCCATTCCCTATTGAATTAGCCTCAAAATGTATAGAGGCCTCTCCCTGCGGTGTAATACTTGACCCATTTATGGGTTCCGGCACAACTGCCATTTCTGCAATTTCTCATAATAGAGAATGGATAGGTATTGAGCTTTCAAAAGAATATTGTATTTTGGCTGAATCAAAAATAAGCCAGTACAATAAGAAGGCTCAAATTAAACTCTAATGAGTAAATCAAGACCATTCGCAACAGTACTTCCACCAAAATCTTTCACCGCTTCTGCCGCAAAAATTAAAGAGATTATTGATTTAGGCTGGATTGTTATCCCGCCCGAAAAAACATTTAATGGGAACGCTGCGCCTGGAGATTATTTAGAACACCTTTTAGGCGGTGAAAAGAATAATAGGGATTCGCCTGATTTGGCAGATTGGGAGGTTAAATTTCATGGAGGCAATGCTTTATTAACCCTTTTTCATAAAGAGCCTCAACCCCGTGGCATAATGAAATTCATTGTACACGAACATGGCTGGAAAGATGAAAGTGATAGAATTAGTTTTAGACATACCATAGGCGGTAAATCAAATAGAGGATTTTATGTGGTAAATGAGCCAGATAGAATTTCAGTAAGGCATAATACAAAGGATAACCCTGTACCATATTGGACGCACGATACCCTTTTGAATTGTTTAGGGGCTAAATTAAGAAGGTTAATAGTAGTTGAAGGAGAATTAGAAACGCATCCGGTAAAAAGAGTAATATACCGCAGCGCAGTTGCCTATTGGGAGTTTAAACAAACAGGTTTCTTCCAGTCGTTAGTAGATGGCAAAGTTTTCATTGATTTTGACGCTCGCACTAAAAGTTCAACAAGTTCTACACTAAGAAATCACGGAACAAAATTTAGGATTAAAATTGAGGATATTCCTTCAATTTATGAATACAGTAGAAAGATAACCTAACCCGTGGGTTACTCATGTATATAAATCCCTATTT
>Ga0209067_10000046_pt1 | contig 81839 bp, 81 predicted proteins | sample ColStrG_CSR_2013_FD_187199 | JGI IMG/M metagenome (GOLD analysis project Ga0209067, IMG submission 187199) | Freshwater sediment microbial communities in response to fracking from Pennsylvania, USA - Cold Stream Run_MetaG_CSR_2013 (SPAdes)... | ecosystem: Environmental > Aquatic > Freshwater >...
CCAAAGAAAGCTCCTATGCCGAGGCTGGAGTCGATGTGGCTCTCGGCAATCGCGTAAAATCCGGTATCGGAGCCCTTGTGCGTCCCACGCACGGAGCGGAAGTGCTGGGTGGAATCGGCGGTTTCGGCGGACTCTTTCAACCTGATTTCAAAAAACGGGGAATCAAAGATCCCGTTCTTGTCTCCAGCGTGGATGGTGTTGGCACAAAGCTAAAAATTGCTTTTGCAACAGACAAACACGACACCATCGGAGCCGATCTCGTCAATCACTGCGTCAATGACATCGCCGTCACCGGTGCCATGCCTCTTTTTTTTCTCGATTATATTGCTGCAGCAAAACTCGATCCTCGCGTTCTCAAGCAGATCATCACGGGTCTCGCACGCGCCTGCAAAGCTGCTGGATGCGCCCTGATCGGCGGGGAAACTGCTCAGATGCCAGGCCTCTATGCCGAGGGCGAATACGATCTGGCCGGCTCCATCACCGGTATTGTGGATCGCAAGAATCTCCTGGATGGCAGCCGAGTCAAAGTTGGCGATGCCTTGATAGGACTCCCTTCCAACGGCCTCCATACCAACGGCTATTCTCTTGCGCGCAAAGTGCTCTTTGATCTGCTGGATTTGAAGCTCTCCGACCGTCCCGCCGGACTCGGCTCCACCTTAGAAAAGGAACTCCTCAAGGTTCATCGCTCCTATCTCCCTGCCTTTGCCAAGCTCCATGCCATGAAGGGGCGTCCTCTTCACGCCGCTGCCCATATCACCGGAGGCGGGCTCATTGATAATCTCCCACGCATTCTTCCTAAGGGATGCGATGCACTTATCAACCCTCTCTCGTGGAAGGTTCCTGCAATCTACGGAATCATTGGCAAGGGGGGGAATGTCGATCCTCTGGAAATGTATCAGGTCTTCAACATGGGCATCGGCATGGTGCTCGTTGTCCCCGGCAAGGAGGGCAAGTCCATCGCAAAATCCCTTGCAGGCCGTGTCATCGGAGAAGTGACCAAGGGAAGCGGCATTGTTCGCTTCTCGCCTGAGCCAGGTAAGTAATTTACTTCCCTCACCGTTGATTCCTCTCTTTCCCTAAGTCTCATGAGCGAGGAATCCACGAATCCCCCAGGCAAACGCAAAGCGTTCGGAGTGGGCCTCGGTGCGGGGCTGCTTGGGGCTGTTGCATTAGCCTTGCGCTATGGCTGGCGCAGCACGCTAAGGGGAATCATTCCTGACACGATTTCCCCAGCAGTTTTTGCCACGCGCGTCTCCGAAACAAGCGTGGGAGAAATTGTCTATCACACGGCAGATTGCACGCATCCAGGGCCACCACTTCTTTTCCTCCACGGTGTATTTCCAGGAGCCTCTTCTTTTGAATGGGCCAAGATTTATCCCCGATTCGCCTCTACTTGGCGCGTACTTGTTCCCGACATGATCGGCTTTGGCGAATCCCAACGCCCTCACCCAGCCCTGACTGCTGAAGAGCAGGTTCGCTCGCTCGCTGAATTCCTAGAATCCACCTCAGTAAAAGATCCCGTCGTCCTCATCGCCTCCGGCCTCAGTGCCAACATAGCACTCCTCTTTGCCTCTCGTTATCCTGAAAAAACAGCCCGCCTCATTCTCTGGATGCCCGATGTGGCTCTCGGCAAGGCCAATCCCTCGCGGGGCTGGCATCAGCTCGCTTGGTTCCCCCGCATGGCCCGTCTGGTCTATGGCTACCAGCTCGCGACCGAATCATTTCTCCGCTCCTGGCTCCATCGCTCGGGCTATCCCGAGGGGGCTGATCTGGAGGAATCCCTCAAGGTCATCACCTCGACCGCGCAACAATATGGAGCGGAACATGCTTTCCTCTCCCAATCCTCCAAATCCTACTGGCGGGGTCTCCGCACAGGTCTCCGCAATCTCTCCTCCTCCGTCTCCATGTTGCTTGCCATCGGTTCCGACAAAGCCTCCTCAGCAGCTATCTCGGATCTGCGACCACTGGTCAGCCGCTTTGCCATTGTCGAGGTTCCCGTTCAGGGAGCCCTAGCTCCCCTTGCCGAGCCTGATACTGTGGCTAGTGCTATCGAGCGCGAACTCTCCTCGCAAACTCCTGAGTCCCCTGCGATCTAAGGAACAAAAAAATCATTCTCCACCTTCATAATTTTCTTCAGTCTTCAGTCCTCAGTCTTCAGTTTACTCCCCAGTGAATGTTTCCGACCTCCGAGAGATCCTTCAGTATGTGCCCCGTTTCCGGGAGAAAATCTTCGTCATTGCCGTGGATGGCATCGTGGCTGCCTCAGAAAATTTCTCCAATATCTTGCTCGATATTGCCGTTCTTCGCTCACTGAGCGTCCGCGTCGTGCTCGTGCATGGGGCGAGCCATCAGATCGAGAGTTTGGCCTTGCAACGCGGGGTTTCGACAACCAACAGCGATGGCACCGGAATCACCGATGAGAGGACTCTCGAACTCGCCATTGATGCAGGCATTCGATTGACAAATAGAATCATGGAGGGGCTCTCTGCCGTCGATCTGCGAGCAGCCTACGCCAACGCCATCATCGCCCATCCGGCTGGCATTTTGGGAGGCAAGGATCAGCTTCTTACCGGGCGCGTCGAGCGCATCGATAACCATGCTCTGGAGCTTCTACTCAAGGAAGGAATCATCCCTGTGATCCCGCCGCTTGGTTTCGATGGAGAAGGTCGTACCTATCGCGTGAACTCAGATGGCATCGCCCTAGAAGTGGCTGAGACCCTGCATGCAGCAAAAATCATTTTCCTCGGGGCTGATGATGTTGTGGGAGGAAGCCATCCCCTTCCGAGACAGCTCTCCATTGATGAAGCCGAAGACCTCATCAAAAAACTTCGCTCTGGCAATAGCCCCTCGGGACTCATCTCCAAGATCGAATGCGCTACGCGGGCCTGCCGTGGTGGCGTGCCGAGAGCGCATCTGCTCGATGGTCGGATCAACGAGGCATTGCTCACGGAGATTTTTAGCCACGACGGCTCTGGGACAATGATCTATTCCAACGAATATCAGCAGATCCGGCGCATCTATAAAAAAGATGTCCGCTCCATCATCGCCCTCATCCGTCAGTCCGTGGAGGATGAGGAAATCGCCCGCCGTACCCGTGACGACATCGTGAGTCGGATTGAGGATTACTGGATTCTGGAAGTCGATCGTACTCCCATTGCCTGCGTTGCGCTGCATGTGGATCGAGAGCATTCACTCGCCGAGATGGCCTGCCTCTATGTCAGCCGAGCGCATGAGAACAAAGGCTTCGGTCGCAAGCTCATGGCCTTTGCCGAAAACTTGGCCAAGGAAAAAGGAATCGCCAGGATCTATGCCCTCTCCACGCGTGCCGTGAACTACCTTCAGCAGAAGGGAGGATATGTCGAGGCCAGCGCGCAGATTCTTCCAGAGGAACGGCGTGATCGGTATGAGGGGAGCAAGAGAAATTCTAAAATTCTCATCAAGGAACTCCGTCCTCGGAATTCCTAAAGAATCAGCTAAACCGCCGTGGCTCATCTCGGATACTGGATTGATGGGGGAGTCATCCTTCTCTACTTTGCTCTGATCGTCGGAATTGGCCTGCGGGCAGGCAGGGGGAATTCCACGCTCAAGGAATTTGCCCTTGGCGGTCGTTCCATCCCGTGGTGGGCGGTTCTCGCCTCTATCGTGGCTGCGGAAACCAGTGCCGCCACCTTCCTTGGAACTCCGGCGGAGGGATTCAAAACCCATGCTTTTTTCTACGGTCAGCTGGCCATCGGCACGGTCATTGCCCGAGTGGTGATTGCCTTCACCTTCATTGGCCCGTATTACAAATATGGCGTGGAGAGCATCTATGAATTTCTCATGGTGCGCTTCGGTCCTTGGACGAAGAACACAGCGAGCGGGATTTTTCTTTTCACCCGCGTTCTCGGCATCGGGGTAAGACTTTATCTCGGCGGGGTAATTCTTGTCGTAGTCTGGAGTTATCTCTTCCCTGGTTCCACGGTGACTCTTAGTAACTATTTCTGGGGCATCCTAATCATCACGCTTATCACCACGGCTTATACGATGGCAGGGGGAATTCGCGCCGTGGTCTGGACCGATATGATCCAGGCTTCGCTCATGCTCGGATCGGTGGGATTTGTCATCTGGTTTCTCCTCCATCATCTTGGAGGACTTCATGCAGCGGTGCAAGGGATGGGCGGATGGGATCATCTGCAATGGATTCAGGTCGGCTGGGACTCATCACTTCCTTTTGGCAAGGCTCTTGCAGGGATGCTGGCCGAACCTTACACGATTTTCGCTGCGGTGATCGGCTCCACTTTTTTAACAATGGCGACTCACGGCACCGATCAGGATATGGTGCAACGGCTTCTTACCGCTCCCAATCCTGCAAAATCGCGTCTCTCCCTGATCTTGAGCGGTCTTGCCGATATTCCAATCGCGCTCGCATTCCTCTCCATTGGAATCTTGCTTTTTCTCTATTATCGTGGCCCAGGCGGAGGAATTCCTAAAATTCCTGACAACGAGATTTTTGCTCACTTCATCGTCTATAATCTCCCTGTGGGACTGCGCGGCCTCATCGTGGCAGGAGTTTTTGCAACCATGATGGGATCGACCTCAGCTGCCCTCAATGCCCTGGCCACGAGTTTCACCTCAGATTTTTATCTCCCCTATGTGAATCCTGGAGCCGATGACCGGGACTCAGTTCATGCCGCACGCATTGCCACGCTGGTTTTCGGCCTCCTAATGGTGATCGTTGGTACTCTGGCAGCCTATTCCGTCCTACAAGATCCAAATTTGACCATCATCCCGATTGCCATCGGCATCCTAGGATATACCTACGGATCGCTCCTCGGGATCTTTCTTCTAGGAATGCTCACAACCCGCCTCGGCAGCGATCGACTGAATGTTGTGGCCATGACCGGGGGAATTTTCGCCGTTTTTTTTCTCGGAAAAGTGCATCTTCTTGGCCTGATTGATTTTGGAAAATGGATGCCCTCCTGGTGGCCGGAGATCGCATGGCCCTGGTTCGTCATGATAGGATGCAGCACGACACTCCTGCTTTCCCTGATCTTTTCAGCCTTCACGCCTCGGATTCGGCAGGGTCAAGTGATTTCCACCACTCTGCAAAAATAAAGCCCCACGGAATCAGGATTTCTGCTTGAGCGAAGTGGAGACCTTTTTTTAGTCTTCACTCCCCCCCCTCCAACAATTCCTTTTGTTCGTACGCCTCCTTCCCTACTTGAATACTTTTCTGTCCATTTCTTCTGAGACCTCCAATCTTCTCACTCGCCCTTCTGCTGAGGATGTGACGGAAGATGAGGTCAAACATCCTAAGGTTGAGGAGCATCAAACCGTGGGAACTCATCAAGCCATTTGGGATCGCTTAGCTGCTGTCGTCCGCAGCCGCGTCAGTAGCGATAGCTTCGAACGATGGTTCAGTGGAGTTTCCGTCATTGCGATGAATTCTCACTCTGTGACGCTTGGAGTGCCGAATCCGATCCATCAATTTTACATTGAGAGCAATTTCTCAAGCATTCTCAATTCAGCACTCGAAGAGGTCTGCGGCTCCTCCTTAACACTCCATCTGGACTGCTCAGGGGAGGTCAGGCAGACAGCTTCTGAAAACGATTTTTCAGGGAACAGAGAGGCATCATCCCCTTCTGCTTCTCCAAAAAACGGAAAGCCCGCTTCTTCCCATTCTTCCCAAGTCTCTCCAGCCCTCCCAACAGGGATGAATGTGGCTTACACCTTTGAGAGCTTCATTGTGGGAGCAAACAACCAGTTTGCCCATGCAGCGTCACAAGCTGTGGCCAATGCACCCGCCCGCACCTACAACCCTCTCTTTATCTATGGCGGGCCGGGACTTGGTAAAACACACCTACTCCAAGCCATTGGACACCATGTGTTGGCTTCCAAGAAAAACCCACGCGTCGTCTATCTCCGCAGCGAGCAGTTCACCAACGAGTTCATCGACGCGATTCAGAATAACGCTCTCGTAGCCTTCCGCAAACGCTACCGTCAGGCCGACATTCTGATGATTGACGATATTCAGTTCTTTGCAGGTAAGGGAGCCACGCAAGAGGAATTTTTTCATACCTTTGGAGCCCTTCATGATGGTCACAAACAGATCATCCTCTCCAGTGATCGCCCCCCGAGTGAGATCGCCAATCTCGAACAACGACTCGTCTCCCGTTTTGAGTGGGGAATGACCGCCGAGATCCAGCCCCCCGATATGGAGACTCGTATCGCCATTCTCCAAGGCAAAGCATCCCGAATGCACATTGAGATTGAGCAGTGGGTTCTCGAATTTCTGGCTGATAAAATCCGTAGTGACATCCGCCGCCTTGAGGGAGCCCTCATGCGCGTGGCAGCTTACAAATCACTCAGCGGACAGGCCCTCAATGCGGATTCGTTAGAGCATTTGTTGCGCGATGTTCTCCAAGAGCAGGCGCGCAAAGCCGTCACAATCGACCAGATTCAAAAACGCGTTGCGGAGCACTTCGACATTCGCCTTGCTGACATGACCAGCAAACGCCGCCAGGCCAGCATCGCCTATCCGCGTCAGGTTGCGATGTATCTTTCCCGCGAGTTAACTCCTTCCACACTGATCGAAATCGGAGATGCTTTTGGGGGCAAAGATCACGGAACCGTCATTCATGCCTGCAAACTGATTAAAAAACGCATGGATGAAGACCCCAAGGCACGACATCTGGTACGCCTCCTTGATCAACAACTCCAGCGGTAGTGATTGCAGCATGAGTGCTGTTATCGCATGATTCTTCCCAGAATCAGTTGACATGGTACCACCTGAGTCACTATCCAGAGAGCTAGTCTCCGCCCAGTTCATTCTTCCTTATGAAATTCACAGCAACAAAACAGGCACTTCTTGACGGCCTCCAACGCATCCAGAACATCGTCTCCAACCGGATGACGCTCCCCGTCCTCTCCAATGTGCTTCTGGAAACCACGGAAAACGGCCTTCAGCTAACCGCAACCGATCTTGAAGTCAGCGTCCGTACAGAGGTTTCAGCCACCGTGGAGCGCCCCGGATCGACCACCCTTCCAGCCCGCCGCCTTCTCTCTATTATTAAGGAACTTCCCGTTGAGGAAATCTCTCTGGAAACCGACTCCAAGAATATCACCTCAATCCGCAGCGGCCCGAGCTTTTTCAAGGTCTTTGGTCTTTCCAAGGATGAATACCCTGCCTTCCCTTCTCTGGAAGAAAAACGGGGCTTCTCCATGAAACAGTTCGAACTCAAGGAAGGACTTCGTAAGACATCCTATGCCATCTCCTTGGATGAAACCCGCTATGTCCTCAACGGCATTCTCTTCTCCTTCCGTGATGGACGACTCACCCTTGTGGCCACGGATGGTCGGCGTTTGGCCCTCTGCGATGCAGAACTCGGTGAAATCAAATATCCTGCTGGTCATGAACGCGACTTCATTGTCCCGACCAAGGCGATCTCGGAACTCCAACGCCTCCTGATCGACGACAAACCGGTTCGCCTTCATGTCGGCGACAACCTCGTGGCCTTCGATCTTGGCACAACCGTTCTGGCCACAAAACTCGTGGAAGGCACCTATCCAAATTACCGCCAGGTCATTCCAGGCGAGGCCAAAGAACGCGTCTCTCTGGAGCGCGAACTCCTCTTCCACTCCGTACGCCGTGTGTCGCTTTTGAGCAGCGACAAGAGTGGCTCGGTGCGTCTGAACTTCTCCAAGGGGAATCTCGACATCACCTCCAATACTCCCGAAGTGGGAGAGGCCAAGGAATCGATTGCAGTCGCCTACAAAGGACGCGACCTCTCGATCGCTTTTAATCCTGAGTTTCTACTTGATCCGCTGAAAAACCTTCCCGATGACAGCATCGCCCTGGAGCTCATTGACGAAATGAGTCCTGGAGTGATTAAGATCAACTCGGCTCAGCGATTCCTCTATGTGCTCATGCCGATGCGCGTTTCGGTTTAGTCCGAACGCATAGGCTTAAGGCCCCTTCTCATTCTTTCCGTGCAGCAAGGAAGCACTCTCTTTCATGGGGGCAGAAATTCGCTCTTCATACTGCTGATCGGCCTCTTGCTGCTCACCGGATGCGAAACTCCAATTGTCACGCAGACTCCTGCAGATCGAGCTGCGATTGCCTCCGCCATCGGCAGAGAAACTCCAGGCAATTACTTTATCGGACGCCGCCTCTACAAGGTGGATTACAAAATGTGGGGCTGGGTTAAGAAACCGGGTGAACCATGGAAACAATCCCGCCTTGTCATGTTCAATGAGCAGAAGATGCTCGCTCCTGATCGCGCACGCAATGCCATCGGTTCTGACAACAACTACGAGTATAAACTTTCCGGCTACTTCTCTAGCGACAAAGTTTATGAACCTGCAAGTGACACCATCTATCCCGAGTTTGTCCTCACAGGAGCTTCTGTAATTTCCACCAATCCCCCGCTCATCTACCCCGATGCCCGCTGGGTTGATCCGACAATCCGATTGCTTCTCCCGCCGCAATACTAAAACGCTTGAACCAGAACGCTCTCACAAGAAGTTTTCGCCTTCTCCAGCAAACTGGTTGTCGATTTTCCCGGAACTAGGGAAACAAGTCTGATTTCTGCCCCGACCTCTTCTAGGGCAGCTCTTTCTCCAGGATCAAGCGTCTCCAGCGTGTAATCCCCACCCTTTGCATAGATGGCGGGGCGCAGCATACGGATGACCTCCGTCACCCGTTTTCCCGCGAAGATCACGACATGATCGACGCAGCGCAGCGCAGCGAGCACCTCCGCCCGATCTGCATCCGTATTGAGCGGTCGCTCCGCCCCTTTCAGCTCTCGTACCGAGTCATCATTATTCACTGCCACCACGAGTGCGTCCCCCAGCTCTCGTGCCTGCTGGAGATAGCGCACATGGCCCGTGTGCAAAAGATCAAAGCACCCATTGGTAAGCACTAACCGCTTTCCCTCTGCGGCATATTCGGCCCCAAGCTCGGGAAGCTCTTCTTTGGTCACACGACGATTCATCTTAGAAAAATGAGAACTCAGTCAGTTTCTTGAAAGAAGAAAATCCTCTTCACTAGAAAAGAATCGATCCGTCTCATCAGCCCTTGATATATCTTGGGGATTTTGGATGCTGCGCTAGGCCTCCAAGTGCTGCTGTAGTATATCTTCTACAGCAAACTCAGGAGAACAACGCGCAGGGCCAAAATCTCAAGACATCAGAATTTTAGGGCGACTTGGGTGCCCAATACTAGCTCATTGCCGAGGGTTCCATTCTGCTGGGGATTCATGATGTACTCGGCAAAGGGTTTTACCGAGAACCATGTGTTCACCATGATCTGATAATCAAATTCAAGTACACCACCCCAGCTTGGCTGAGGTTGGGCAGGATAGTTGATCTTGCCTCCTGTGGTATTGGCTGCCGACTGGATGGCATAAGTCTGGCTGTAGGCAGCGGCAGATTGTGAACTGAACCAAGCTGTGCCGAGAGCCAAGCCCATTCGGTCATCGGGACGGCCAGGGATGAGTCCCTGATAGACAAGGCCAGTCTGGTAGTAGAAATCAAGGAGGCTGTATTGCTGCGGCGAAAAGGTGAAGGCGTTGAACATGTAGAGCCCCTTCTTGGAGAGGGAGGGTTTCGCAACTGCTGCTGGATTTTTCCCATCCACCACGCTCTTCCCATCGGCGGTCACGACGGTCTGTTCTACATCTTTCACACGATAAAGCATCTGGTCGGCCTGCCAGTAAAAGGCCCACGAGCCCATATTGAACGGGCCGGAATTATAGGCTTTGGCGCTCTTGCCAGAACCGACTTGGGAGACTGTCTCAAAATTCTGATTTTGAATGCCCCACCAGATCATGCCGAAAGCATAGCGTCCCTCCAGTTTGTCAGGACCGAATTTTGGCTCCCAACCAAATTCAGTGACACTGTAGAGACCGTTCGGATTGTTGTAGGAGTTGCCATTAGGCTGGCCTCCTCCAACGGCATTCCAGCCAGCTCCACCAAAACTCGCCACCCCATTGTTATTGATTGTTCCTTTGGAACTAGGATTAAGCGATCCCTGTTTGCTCTTGGGCACGGCAGAATAAGGTGCGACCTGCGTCGGGCTATAAACCGATTGATTGGCACCACCAAAATTGGGAATCGCGACATAGAGACCACTCATCGCGTAAGTTTCTTTTGTCGGTTTGACTTTCAGGCTCCCTCCCCAGCTATCATAGGTGCTTGTCCAAGGGATCTTGGAAGCTGCGTTTCCATTGTAGTTGGGATTGCCTGGCCAGTATTGCTTGGCACCAGCGCCCGCATTGCCACCGATGCCCTTGGCACTGGCAATCTGATTGTTCTGGAAGAGCTTGGAGAGCGGCTGCTGCAAGAACTGATCGTAGGGATTCATCCAACCAGCGTTGAGTGTGAACAGATTGTTATCGCTCGTGTATTCCAAATACTGAGCCATGAGACGGAGTTCCTTGCCGCTCTGAATATTGGATGGGCCGAAACCATTGGCCGCTCCTGTGATGTTGTTGATGTCATTGCCATCGCGGTAGCGGAGGTTGGAGTAGGCTTTCAACCCCTTGAGGCCAAAGAGAGTTTCAAAATCATAGGCCAACGCCAACTTGATCTGCTCATCAAAGGCACTTCCAGTGCGATATCCTCCAGTTGTATTGCCGTAATAATTCCCCTGCCAATCACCGCTGATGCTCAGTCCGCCAGCCTTCAGAGGTTTGCCAAGACCGAACCAATTGGCCGTGGCGCCCGTCCCCTTCCAGTAATTGAAGAAATGCCCTTCCCACTCTCCAGAGAATGCCGTAGTGCCGGTAAGATCATAGAAATAATCGGTGACTCCATCGAGATTGAGTGGCGTATTCCCACCATTCCACCAGTTGCTCAAAAATGATTTTTGCGAAGTGGGTGAAGAGGAATTTTCAGCACTAGAATCGGATGTCTGAGTTGGTTTAGAAGTATTTTGCGCAGGGCTCTGTGCCGAAGCTTCTACGAGGAAAAGTGACACCATCGCAACTGCGGTGAGGCGAGAAATGATGGGGGTGATTTTCTTGATGATGGCTTTTGTGGAAAGAAACATCCCTGCTTCATAGAAAGCATTGTCCCCTCCTACAAGGTTTGGAATGTGACAATATCGTCACAAAAAAGCCCCAGGCATTTACACCCGGGGCTTTTGTGATTCTAAAAAGAAACAGGATTATGCCAGCGGGGCCTCTGCAGCAGCCTGATCGCGCTCTTTCATCGCAGCCTTGCGACTGAGTTTCACACGGCCCTTGTCATCAACGCCGATGCACTTGACCCAGATGACATCACCGCTCTTGACGACATCTTCCACGCGGTTGACACGGGTGTCAGCAAGTTCGGAAATATGGACGAGCCCATCCTTACCAGGAAGCACTTCGACAAAGGCTCCAAAATCTTTGATCGAGACCACGGTTCCTTGATAGATTTCACCGACCCCGATCTCTCGGGTCATACCTTGGATGATCTCCTTGGCACGCTTGAGGCTCTCGCCATTGCTTGAGTAGATGTGAACGGAGCCGTCGTCGTCGATATTGATCTCGGCACCAGTCTCGGCAACGATCCCCTTGATGGTCTTGCCACCAGGACCAATGATGAGACCGATCTTATCCTGAGGTACCTTCACGGTCTCGATGCGAGGAGCATACTTGCTCATCTCTCCACGATGGGAGGGAAGAGTCTGCGTCATGTGATCGAGGATCAGACCACGATTCTTACGAGCATCATCAATGGCAGCGGCCATCAGCTCGTGGCTGATACCGGCAAGTTTCAGATCAAGCTGGAATCCGGTGATTCCTTCGGAAGTACCACAGAGCTTGAAGTCCATGTCGCCGAAGTGATCCTCGCTCCCGATGATATCGGTCAGGAGGGAATAGCGCGTCAGATTGCCGTTACCATCATTCTCGGAAACAAGGCCCACGGAGATACCGGCGACGGGACGCTTGAGTGGAACTCCAGCATCCATGAGAGCGAGCACACCTGCACAGACAGAAGCCATCGAAGTGGAACCATTGGACTCCATGACCTCGCTGGTAACGCGAAGGGCATAGGGAAATTCCTGCTGGCTTGGGATGACAGGGAAGATGGAGCGTTCCGCAAGGGCACCATGACCGATTTCGCGGCGATTCTGACCTCCGAAACGACCGGTCTCACCGACGCTGAAGGGAGGGAAGTTGTAGTGCAGCAAGAAGCTCTTGGTTGTTTCGCCGCCACCGTAGCCGTCGATCATCTGAGCTTCATCAGTCGTGGCGAGCGTAGCCAATGCGAGAGCCTGCGTCTCACCACGAGCAAAGAGCGCGGAGCCGTGAGCACGAGGAAGAACGGTTGTCTCACTGGAGAGCTGTCGTAGTTCCAAAAGGGCGCGACCATCGCAGCGTTTTTGACGATCCAGAATGCTGATACGGAAGGCCTTTTTCTGGAGATAGTCAAAAGCTTGGGAAATCTCGAAGCTCGTTGCAGCAGGATACGACTCAAGGATCTTGGCCTTCACCTCATCGCGAAGGGCACCGACTGCCTTGCCACGAGCAACCTTGCCTGGAGTGTAGAGAGCAGACTCAATGCGATCACCAGCGACGGCATAAGCGATTTCCAGCATTCCTGAGTCAACATTGAGAAGGGTGTATTCGCGCTTAGGCTTGCCGGCTTTGGCAATAAGTTCGTTCTGCGCCGCAATGAGAACACGGCTCTGGTCGCGGGCGAAATCGAGGGCTTTCTTGAACTCCTCTTCGGGAAGCTCATTAGCAGCACCTTCGATCATGATGACCTGTTCGCCATCACCGACATAGACGAGATCGAGATCACTCTGATCGCGCTGCGAGTGCGTTGGGTTCACGATAAATTCACCATTCACGCGACCGACACGGACGGCAGCAATCGGCTTCTCAAAAGGAATATCGGAGACACAGAGAGCGGCGGAGGCTCCATTGATCGAGAGAATATCGGGATCGATCTCACCATCTGCGGAGAGCAGAATGCTGATGATCTGAGTGTCGTAAAAATAACCCTTAGGAAAGAGAGGGCGCAGAGGGCGATCCGTCATGCGGGAAGTTAGGATCTCTTTCTCACTCGGGCGGCCTTCGCGCCTGAAATAACCACCAGGGAATTTGCCAACTGCTGCGGCCTTTTCTTTATAATCAACGGTCAGGGGAAAGAAATCCTGACCATCCTTGATGGTGGTGGCGGAGACGGCACTGACGAGAACGATGGTTTCACCGGAGCGAACCATAACGGCACCGTCGGCGAGTTTGGCAATCTTGCCGGTTTCGATAGTGATGGGGGATTGGCCTATATTGGCCGTAACTGTAGTGTGTGACATGAGTCTGATTTTTGTGTTATCGAATGCGAGAATCCGTGTGAGCGGCAATCATTGGCGCCCTTGGTTGCGGATGGTGCGGGAAGGCACCTGCATTAGGTAGTGGGTGGGATTTGATACCAATTTCCAACGAGGAAATGGGAATGCGGAGTCAATAATGAGACTTTGCAGAAACCCGACCTCCGCAACCGGGTCATTAGACCCGTCGAGGGAATCGGGTCTCTTAAAGAATCGTGATTACTTGCGAAGTCCTAGCTTCTCGATCACTGCCTGATAACGCTCGGAAGCACTATCCTTGAGGTAATCGAGGAGACGGCGGCGCGTGGCCACCATCTTGAGAAGGCCGCGGCGGGAGGAGTGATCCTTGGCGTTGCCTTTGAGATGTTCGGTCAGAGAAGTGATCCTCTGCGTGAGGTTTGCCACCTGGACATCAGCACTGCCGGTGTCGTTATCATGCAGCCGAAGTGCTGCGGTTACTGCTGTTTCTGTAGTCGTCATGTTTTTAGAAGGAAGGGAGATTAGCCCCGAACCATTCGCTTGACAAGAGAATTTGGATGTTATTTCTGTTGCCTCCCTTCAGTTCCAAAGGGAATCATCAACAAGGACTATGCTATAGTCTCTCCCGATGTCTGAGAGTGCCGTTCATTCCATACCCTCCAATTCGACTTCTAAAGCTCTCCAGAAAAAACTCGGGGAGGTGCCGCATAAGCCGGGAGTTTATTTGATTCGGGATCGCTTTGCCAAAATCATCTATGTCGGAAAGGCGCGTGATCTGCGCCGCCGCCTGGCTAATTATTTCACCCCCTCCAGTCGCAATCGCGTCGATCTCAAGACCCGCGCCCTGATCGACAGTGCCGCCGACTATGAATGGCATCTGGTCAAAAGCGATGCCGAGGCCGTTCTCTTCGAGGGAAAACTCATCAAGGAATGGAGGCCAAAATACAATATCAGCTTTCGCGATGATAAACGCTTTCTGCTTGTTCGCGTGCAGATGAGCGATGCCATCCCCCGCTTCGAGCTGACACGCCTGCGCCGTGAGGATGGTGCGCGCTACTTTGGCCCCTTTGCCAATGCCGGAGCCCTCCGCACGACACTCCAGGCACTCCGCAAAGAATTTGGCCTCCGTTCCTGCCGTCCGCTTCTGCCAACGGAGCGGGACTTCAAGCATTGTCTCGATCATGTGATTAAGAACTGCTCCGCCCCCTGCGTGGCACGCATTTCTCATGAAGAGTATCAAAAACGCGTGGGACAAGCTTGCGAAGTCCTCGAAGGAAAATCTAAGGAGATGATCTCCACGATCGAAGTCGAAATGGCAAAGGCCGCTGAGAAACTCGATTTTGAAAAAGCCGCCTCGCTACGCAATCTCCTTCAAGATCTGCGTGAAACAAGCAAGCCTCTCCGCCGCTTCACACGCACCTCCCTCCCTTCGGGAATCCATCCCCAGGAAGATCTGGTCGCGCTCCGAGACGCGCTCGGCCTTGCCAGCACGCCAAGGACGATGGAGTGCTTTGACATCAGCAATATCTCAGACAATCACATCGTCGCCTCGATGGTGCGCTTCCGCGATGGAGTCCCAGAGCGCGAGAGTTACCGCCGTTATCGGATCACTTCGACCAAAGGACAGAATGATTTTGCCAGCATGGCTGAGGTGATTCGCAGACGCTACCGCAGGCTGCTTCAGGAAGCGGCCAAGCTCTCTCCCGAGATCGCCGACTCTCAGGAATTGCCTGCCGAAAACTTCTCTCGAAACCTCGGCTCCTCCAACCCCCTTCCCGATCTTATCATCGTCGATGGCGGCAAGGGCCAGCTCGGTATGGCCACTCGCGAGCTTCAGACACTCGGCCTGCACGATCAACAGATCATCGGACTCGCCAAGGAGTTTGAAGAGATTTACCGGCCTGGCGAAATGCACTCTCTCCGACTCGACAAAGACTCTGGGGCCTTACGCCTGCTCCAGCGAATCCGTGACGAAGCTCACCGCGTGGCCAACGGCTACAATGAACTTCTGCTCCGTCGCCGTATCTCCGAGAGCCGCCTGGATGAAATTCCAGGTGTTAGCGAAGCTCGGAAAAAGAGCCTTCTGAAACGCTTTGGCAGCATTGCGAGGCTACGAAAAGTCACTCCGAAAGAGCTTGCCGAAGCCCCAGGAATTACCCTGGAAATGGCCTCAACGATTCTGGGGCATCTCGGGAAACGGTAAGGTCTCCTAAATAAACTCCGCAGGCTGTCCCGTGCCTTCGAGCACGGAGAGCCAGAGATCGCCCTGGAGGCCCACCTTGCGGCGGCGTACTGTCACCACACTGATCGGCAGATTGACATGATGTCCATGCCAGCGACCTACGACCATGTTGGTCTTGCCAGCCATCGCTGCGTGAACCGCATGCTGCGCCAGACGGAGGCAGTAGATGGCATCTTGGGGTGATGCAGGAACACTCCGAATGACATAACTCGGATCAATGTATTTGATGTTGATCTCCTGACCGAGCCCTTTGAAATGCTTCTCAATCTCTTTTTTAAGAAATGGCCCGATGTCGCCGAACTTCGCATTGCCGGACGCATCCTTGGCGGCGGGATCATTCTGCATCAGATGCTGGCCCGCCCCCTCAGCTACGACTACGACGGCATGGCCACGACCAGTGAGTCTCTTTTCAAGACATTTCAGCAGACCTTTCTCTCCTTCCAAATGAAATGGAACTTCTGGAATGAGAACGAAGTTGACGCTGTTGTCAGCGATGGCGGCAAAGGCGGCAATGAATCCCGAGTCGCGCCCCATCAGCTTCACAAGCCCTACGCCATTGGGATGCCCTTTGGCCTCACTATGGGCACAGCGCACGGTATGCACCGCCTCGGCAAAGGCGGTCTCGAATCCGAAACATTTGTCCATGTATTCGAGATCGTTATCGATGGTTTTAGGAATACCGATAACGCTGATTTTTAATCCTCGGCTCTCGATTTCCCTGACGATGTCCTGCGCTCCACGAAGAGTCCCATCTCCTCCGATGACAAAAAGAATATCGATCTTGAGCGCGACAAGTTTATCGACCATCTCCGCCTTCGACTGCGGGCCACGCGAAGTTCCAAGGATTGATCCCCCGTGGGTATGAATATTGCTGACCACATCGGGAGTCAGTTCCTGAATCGGGTGCCCATATCGATCGATGAATCCTTCGTAACCGTAGGGGATCCCGTAGATCGTCTTGACCCCGTAGGCATAGGTCAGCGTCATCACCAGTCCACGAATTACATCGTTTAGCCCTGGGCAGAGACCGCCGCAGGTAACAATCGCCGCCGTGCTCTCCTTAGGATCGAAGTAAATTTTCTCCCTCGGACCAGAGCGTTCGATGGTCACGGGGTCTTCTCCCCCTTGAAGCGTCGTCTTGACTCGTTCCAGTGAATGCTCAAAAAGAACGCGATGCCGCTCATCCGTGACGAAATTGGCATGTGCCTCTTCACGCAAGGTTTGAAGCGGAGAGGGAAAGCGGGCGTAGCCAAGATTCTGAATCTCAAAGTCGGCACTGGTGAATTTGGGGATTGGTGTGGGTGAGCTCATGGGATGAGTAAGCAAAAGCTATCAGAAAGCAAAAATTGTTCCCAGCACGGTAAGAGTGGACATTTTTTATCCAGACTTACGCATGAGCGAGATGATCTTATCGCCTGCTGTCAGCATAAGGTGCGGCGCAGGATGTTGGCTATTCGTCCCATCTGCGCGGCGTACTGCTAGGATGATTGAGCGGCCCTTGATTCCCTCGACAAAGGCTGAGAGAGGCTGTCCCACAAAATGATGGCCTGAATCAATCGTTGTTTGCTCCAGAGAGACCCCAAGCTCCTCGAGGTCGTTTTTCAGAAAAGTCGATTCTTCATCAATCACTCCGATGAGGGAGGGGCGCGTAATCCGGTGCGCGATTTGCAATCCTCCCGCCTGCGCAGGAAGAATGACCTCGGTGGCTCCAGCCTGACGAAGTTTTTTCTCGGTGGCAGGGTCTTCGGCGCGAGCAATGATCCGCAGCGAAGGATTCATATTTCTTGCCGTCAAGGTAATGAAGACATTGACCATGTCGTTCGGCAGGACGGCAGCCAGCGTACGAGCATTCTCAATGCGGGCTCGACTGAGCGTCTCCTCTCCTCCTGCGTCACCATCAAGAGTGAGATAACCGAGACTCTCCGAAAGCTCGATGCGAGCCTTGTCTCGATCAAGAATGATGAAGGGAAGGTTCGCCTTCTTCAGCTCGCGGGCGATGGTCTGCCCGATGCGCCCGAAGCCACAGATGATGGTGTGCTTGTTGAGTTCGTCCATATTCTTTGATTTTTTTTGATCCGCCATTGCCTTTTGAAATCCCTTTTCTGTGATGATTTTGACCAGCGTTCCAAAAACATACAAGGTGGTGATCTGCCCAGCGACAATCGTGAGGCTTGTGATCCAACGAAGGATGGGAGTATTGCACGGCTCAACCTCCTCATAGCCGACGGTAAAGATGGTGATAATCACCATGTAGAGGGAATCGCCAAACTTCCACCCTTGCGATATGTAGGCGAGGGTCGCCACGGTCACGACACTGGAGAAAACTCCCGCGCAGAGGAGCATCTGGACCGCGATCCGTCTCACATTGGATGGAGCTGCAATTACTGACACGGAGGCAACCTATGTCAGACTCTATGGGCCTTGCCAAGCACCGCTACGGATTCAGATAAAAAAACTTGGGCTACAAAAAGAAAACGCCGCATCCCCAAAAGAAAGCACCGCGCCCCTTTCGGAGTGCGGTGCTTTGGAAATGGGATTGAAGGGTTATTTTAGCGAGGCTTACTTGGCCTGCTTCTCTTCGATGTATTTGACGACATCTCCGACTTTCTGGAGCTTTTCAGCATCCTCGTCGGGAACTTCGACTCCGAACTCTTCCTCGAAGGCCATGACCAGCTCGACTGTGTCGAGGGAATCGGCTCCAAGATCCTCAATGAATGAGGCGTTGATGGTGACTTGTTCGGCAGTGACTCCGAGTTGTTCTACGATGATGTCGCGGACTTTATCTTCGATGGTTTTTTCAGACATGGTGGTTGTGGTTACTGGATAAACAAGAAGGAGTAAAGAACACAGTTTCGGTTGGCAACATTATTTCATTCTCCCAACCCAAGCTTTTTTCTGTTCCGGTGTGAATCGTATGAGCAAATTCTCAATTTTTCAACGCTCAGTTTTGCTTTCGGCACCCCCTTCCGAGGTCTATGCCTTTCACGAAGATCCAAGGAATATCACAAAAATTTCACCCCCTTCGCTACAAGTCATCGAGGTCGATTGCATGGTGCCTGCACAGGTCGGAGAAGAGTTTTACATCAAGGTAAGACAATGTGGTCTAAAACTTGAATGGGTTGGTTTCTGGGAAGCAGCAGAGCCCAACTGCAAACTAATCGATGGAGCTAAAAAATCCCCTTTTCGCCACTGGCGGCATCAGCACCTTTTCGATGTGGCGGGGAGTCAAGGAGAGCAAACACTCATGACCGACCGCGTGGAATATTCACTCCAAGCAGGTGTTTTTGGAATCCTGGGTCGCCTTCTCGATGTGACCGTAATGCGCGTGGTCTTTACCCTGATGTTTCATGCTCGGCACCGAGCGACACGAAAATATTTTACAAAGTCGGCGTGATCTTGGTCGTTGTCGTGTAACCTTCCTGACCAGAGAGAGAGGCTTCGATCGTGTAGGTCTCACCCGCTTTCATGGTGGAGGTGCCGAGCTTTTCGGAATAGATGACGAACTCGGCAGGATTGATTTCTACAAACCCTTCCCGTGGATCAAAGCTGCGATCCTCAGACCAACGGCTCACAACAGTACCCTTGGAATCTTTCACAAGAATTTCTAAGCGTTGGTCATTGGGGTAGAGGAGTTCAATCTCCTTGCGGTGCGAATTAGCAACCTTGAGAGAGACATCAATTTCCGAAGTGGTGGTGAGGGAGAACTCCGCAGGCTCCACCTTGAGAACCATCGGAAGAACATCATCCCCCTCCTTATGAAATTTCACGGAGGCAAACATGCTGCCAAAGAATTTCTTCACCTGCTTCCCAATCGGAGGACGCGGTGGCTTGGGAGCATACATTCCATATCCCTCCTTGCCTGCGTTGGCCAGAGCGGCTTGAGCTTCTTGCCTCTCAATGAAAAACGGGCTGTCGCTTTGCGGCCCTTGAACTGCCATATCCTGCACCTCGGTCTTGCTTATCGTGGAGGTGCTCTGCGCTTGCAGGGACGAGAGACCCGTTAGCAGGCAGGCCATAAGCAGAAAACGATGAAAAAATGAAAAAGTCACACTCTGATGCGTAACCTGACAGGGCCTTCTGTTGCAAATGTTATCCCACCTGCGTAGCCTCTCTGCGATGAAACGACTCTTTTTTTTATTCTCGGTTTTGGCTCTCTTGATAGCGATCTCCTCCCCTCTACAGGCCGGAGCTTCGGATAAAAAGAAGGATGTTTTCACCATCCGTGTCCACGGTGAAGGAAGCCCTGAGGATGGGGATAAGTTTTCCGTTCCTGTCACGCTGATGAATGGAAAAAAAACGAGCCTCTCCATCATGCCGCTGCTGAGTGAGCATGAAATCAAAGCAGTAGCCCCCTTCAGGGCAGCAGATGGCTCCTTCGGTGCCTATCTCCGTCTTGATGGGCATGGAGCCAATCTTCTCTCCGAATATTCTGTCGAGAAAATGGGCAGAGGAAGCATTCTCGCCGTGATGATTAATGGCCGCCAGGTTACCGATCTGGAGGTGGATAAGCCGGTGAATGACGGAGTCTTTGTGATTCCTTCCGGGATGACAATCGTGGAGGAGGCGCGCCTCGTGAATACCTATCCGATCATCGGCCAAGAGAATGATCCTAAGCAGAAAAAGAAAAAGAGGCCCTTCTCTCCAACCAATATCATGCTCCCTCCCAAAGCCTCTGATTTGAAAAACGCTTCGGCTCCAGTTCAATAATGGGCACGACAGATACGAAAAAAAACGGCCTTGCGTCAGGATGGATCTTGGTGACGGCACTGATGCTGCTTTGCATCACAGGCACAGGACTCACCTGGTGGAACTATTCTAGGCATGTCTTTTCCACAGCGGAAGGGATCGTTCTGGAGTCTCAGCACGAGATGCAAAAGCCTCAGCACGAGATGAAAGAAACATGCTTTATCTCCATCTCACTCCCCCCAAGCGAGGCAGAATCTGTCAAGATAGGTCACGCTGCCACGATCACCGTCGGGGCCGATACCTATGCGAGAAAGGCCCGAGTGACTGCCGTGATACCGGAAAAAGGTTCGATCATCTTGCGGCTACTTGATGATTCCACAAGAGCCCCCATGCTGCCCGCAGGAACAAAATGCGCTGTCACCATCGACACCACAGTCCCCCCACTTGATGAGCAAAAAGGAACGACGGCCCCTGCCTCAAATTCACCCCGATGAATCGAGCTATCTTTCTGCGATTTCTTCCTTGGCTCTTGGCCCTCCTCTCAGGAGTCATGATCGGAGCCTGCTTTCCTCCCTGGGGAGATCATCTCATTTCATGGCTCCCCTGGATCGCGCTAGCCCCACTCTGCTGGGCTCTCTGGATCATTCCTCAACATACCTCGGGGAAAAACTGGGCACGACATTGCTTTTTGCTCGGCTGGCTGACGGGAAGCATCTCATTCCTGATCACTCTTTTTTGGATTACCACCGTTACCTGGCTCGGATGGATTCTTCTCTCCCTCGTCGTTGGACTCTATCCGGCACTCTGGGCCCTCTTTGCAGGAACGATCCTCCGATCTCTGGGTGAAACAGGCGATCCCGCCAAGGCATGGCTCGGTTCGATTCCTAATCTCCTCGTGGCCCTTGTTGCCGCTGCGGCCTGGACTGCTGCCGAATGGCTGAGAGGCACGCTCTTCAGCGGCTTTGGGTGGAATCCCCTCGGCATTGCCTTCCGCGATAACATTCCGCTCATTCAGATTGCTGGAATCACCGGAACAGCCGGCCTCACCTTCCTTGCTGTCTTGGGAGCAGCGACAGCCGCCATCACCTTGGAACGCGTGGCGAGGGAAATCAGAATAGGGCGCACGCGACCACATTTCGACTTCATGATTGCCATCATGCTCATCGTCATCTCCTTCAGCTATGGAGTCCACAGAATCACAGCTCCCGAGGGAGAGACTCTCTCGCTTCGTGTCGCGGGAGTGCAGGGGAATATCCCTGTGTATGATTACTGGGATGAAAAAAAAGAGGCTCAGATCATGGAGGTCTATCTCCGTCAGTCACGCCTCGCTCTCGCCATGAATCCCGATCTCGTGATATGGCCCGAAGCCGCAACGCCTCGCCCACTACTTCTCGATGAGATCATCTACGATCAGGTGAAAGATCTTGCATCGACCACGCCTGCGGATTTCCTAATCGGAAGCGTTCACTATGAGAAAGAACCGCTTGGTGATTACAACTCTGCAATCCTCCTGACCGATCACGCAACGAGTACTCAGATTTACAACAAAATCCATCTCGTTCCCTTCGGTGAATATGTTCCATTCCGGCATTCCTTCCCTCTCTTTAGTTGGATTGTTGGGAACCGCGTCGCCTATGATTTCGATTCAGGCAAAAGCCCTGTCGCACTTCAACTCTCGGCGAAGCCTATCAAAGTCGGCCCTCTGATTTGCTTTGAAGATACCCTGGGGGATCTAACCCGCCGATTTGCCGGACTCGGAGCACAGCTTCTGATCACGATCACCAACGACGGATGGTTCGAGCACTCCATTGCGACACAGGAGCATCTTGCCAATGCCCAGCTCCGCACCGTCGAAACAGGGCTGCCGATGCTCCGCGTGGCGGACACTGGTATCTCATGCGTGATTGACCGATTTGGCCGAATCAAACAAACCCTCCACGGCGAGGGAGGGAATACCTTTGTTCAGGGAATTCTGAACGCCACGATCGCCGTACCAGCTCATCCTGAGCAGACATTCTACGACCGCCACGGCGAACTTTTTGCCCATGCCTGCCTCGGCATCACGCTCGCTCTGGCAGCAGTCTTCCTTCTCCGTCTCCGACGAAAATCTTAGCGGTGTGAGGACACCGGCTCCACCTCATGCAGGAGGCCATAATCGACAGCAATGCGATGGTCATCGAGATCGGTGTAGATCTCAACAAAGCGATGGTCGAAATGAATGTCACGCCAGGTGTAGGCATGATTGCTCTGCACGGAAGCCGAGATAACCGAGTCAATACCGACGATGGAGGCATTAATACGGGTATCGTTTTTTTCCAGATCCTCAGCGGTGAGGCCATAAAGAGGACTCTGCTCATCAATGATATGCCGGATCGTGAGCGCGACAGGGAATGAAATCAGCCGATCAAATTGGAGCTTGAGCGGATAGAATAGCCGCATCTCCTCCTGCTCCTTCACCCATTCATTGCGGATCAGCAGCATCCGAAACTCCACCTCCGCCAGGGCCTGATGCCGCAGATTGGCAACGCGGAGCATCAGGGCAGGTTCTCCATCGAAGGTCGTCATTACCATTCTTCGGCTGAACATCACCCGTGCCGTCGGTCGGGAAAACCTAATAAAGATCACACCGGTGATGACAGCCATGCCAAACATTCCAACCATGATTTCCAAGGTCGAAACAATGTGCCCATAGAGCGTTTCAGGATAGAAATGTCCATAACCGACGGTGGCAAAAGTTTCGACGCTAAAGAAAAAAGCATCAGGAAACGACGACATCCCGTTGATGCAGGGCTTGCCGAGGTAAAAGAGAATTGAGAAGAGAAGATTAACCGCCAAATAGATTCCGAGAATCACACCGGAGAACTGCGGCCAGCTCAGCCGCAGCATCCAGTGGTAGAAATCCCGCAGATCACTTCGATCAACATTCAGCCGCTGAAATTCTGTACCCCCAGATTGGATCGGAAGGTTGACCGGTTTCTTCTTCATGAGTCATTTTTGAGGAACCTCCAAAGTTCTTTGAATAGGAAATGATCGAAGGTTCGAATATGCTCTTTAAGAAAGTTTTCCGTAAGCATATTGGGGCGAATATCAAAATAGTAAACACCATCGAGTGGATTCAATTTGACGGTGTAACCTTTGAAATGTCCCGGCAGGAATGTTGCATTGACACCATACTCTTTTGGAGTTTTACCCTTTCTCTGCACATCATTGAGAAAAATAGCGACATGAGGAACATCTTTGCCAGTGAGTTTTGCCAGTAGAAACTTATCAACAAAAATTTTGTCCAGCCTGTCTTTGCTGCTCGTCTTAACCGATCCTATCAGTTTTACCAACTCTCCAGATTTTATGATGAGATCATGCTGGTAGCTCATCATAAATTCTTCTTCGTTATCAACCTTCACAGGCACTTTCACAACACCTGCCGTACATTCAATACCGACTCGGAGCAGTAGCAGACGGATGAATCTCTCGAATAAATCCCCATTGATCTTGCGCGCCGTATTGGACTTACCTGCAGGCAGAGCATCCAGCGCAGCACCGATGGACTGTTGGATTGTGTACACGGAACGATTGACAATTTCTCGATTAGTTGGCGTGTCACTCGATCTGACATCAGGTAAAATTTTTAAGAATTGACGCAGATGGGCCTTTGCCGTCTTACGCGTGTAAAGCAGATTTGAGTTTAACGGCCTTGAAATGCTGAACTCTGCATTTTTGAATTGAATGAATCGGTAGTGGGTTTCGTTTCTTGAGACGATTTCGGCTTGTATCGAACCCGGTGTTCCAACGAAGTCCAGAAACTCCAAACAAAATTCCACATAGTCCTTCACCTCCGTGAAGTTTTCCTTGGCCGATGCAGTTTCTATCAAGTGATCCAATGTCATCGGATGCTCTCCCTTCTCTGTGCTGTTTCTGTATCTAGGCTTATCCACTTCTCCACGGATTGTTTCACCACGCATTCCAAGCGGTCGATAGCCCATTGGTTGTATTCCATATTGCTATCGCATACTAGCCAGCGACGGCCAAGCTGTTCAGCGACGACTGAAGTCGTGCCAGAACCAGAAAACGGATCAACAATCACATCTCCGGGATTCGACGAAGCCAAAACCAACTTACGAAGGAGCTCTTCAGGCTTTTGAGTCGGATGAGGGGTTTTTTCGCCCATCCCATTACAGGTGGTGGGAATATCCATCACATCCTTAGGTTTTGCTCCTTTAGGATTCGGAATCCAATTTTCACGATTCTTGCCAGTGCCGTTTTTACCAAAGTTACTTGTTTCAGCCTGGGGATGGCTGGGGTATTTCAGCGTATGGGCACCATAGGGAATGCGGATCTCATCAATATTGAAAGTGAAGTCCTTACTCTTGCGGAAGTGAACAATACTTTCATGAGAGCGTCCCCAATCACCACCAAGGTTAGCCTTGTTTTTATAATGCCAGATAATCCAGCGACATCCTTTGAAGAACGGCATTGCCGCGACTTTGACATCTGCCAAAATTTCCGAAAATCCGCATACATAGAGTGTGCCATTCTTTTTCAAAACCCTCGCTGCTTGCTCAAGCCAATCTCGCGACCATGCAACATAATGATCGTTGCTCTCAAAATTATCCCATGCTGCTTTTTTAATATTGTAGGGAGGGTCAGCAAAAATAAGATCAACCGTCTCTGATTTGAGACCCTTCAGCCAATCCAGCGAGTCTCCAAAATAAAGTTGCCCATTCCGGTTCTCGTATTGGAGTTGAACTCCACCTGATGAATCTACGGGATAAATTATTCCGTTTTGATGACAGACTTCCAACTCCATTTGCGGTGGATATTGTTCACACTTCACGGGCATAAAAGGATGAAATCGTAAAACTAGATTTCGATCAATCCCCCCTTTGTATGAGGAGATACACAAGATCGGGAAAAATTTTTGTCAAGCATCTTGACGATTAAAAACAAAACATCACGATGTTTGTAATGAGAACCACTTTGACCATTGATACAGATGTGGCGGTGAAGGCCAAACAAGCTGTCCTGAAGGCAGGGCTGCCCTTCAAGAGCGTGATCAATCAGGCGTTGAGGGTCGGAATTGATGCTGTGACAGCACCCAAGAAATCCCGTCCATATCAGACTCAGGGACATGCCATGAGGCTTTGCAAAGGACTCTCCTACGACAATATCGAAGATTTGCTTAACTAGTCGTGGCTGCGGATCTGTTGCATCCAGATTGAAATCTGACTTCTTCACCCTCCCCCCTACTTTCCTTCAGCATTCTTATCCACTGGCAGCACCATTTGAGGGCCGGCATTGAGCGGAACATAGACTCTCTCGGCACCTTTGATATTCACAGCCTGGAGATATTGAATGTAGGCAGGGGTAATGACGGTCGTAATAGATGAGATCGCCTTGGCCTCTTCGATGGCTTGAGCGGCAGCACGGGCACCGGCGGCCTCGCCATTCTTACGCTCGATCTGAATATTTTTCTCAGCAATCTGTTCCTCGACAGTCTTCTGCTCCAGGGTCTGATTGAGCGCGACTTTGCCTGCGATAGCGACAATGACCTGCTGCGGTGGTGAGGCATTCCCCATAACCACCGACATGACCTCAAAGGGGGTATTCTTGAGCAAGTCCCGAACTTGAGCTTCGATCTCGTGTGAGATCTGAGGGAGCGATTCATTCACATCGAGACCATTGTATCCAGCGACACTGGAGCGAGTGATGGTACGGAAAGGTTCGCGGATAAACTGGTTGTAGGCTTGCTGGGCGATCTTGTCTGGATCGCCGGTATTCTCCCAGCCACCGAACTCCTCCATAAAGCGGCGAACGGAAGGAGCATCAGGCTTGAGGCGCCAGACAATATGGGCCTGGCTGGCAAGGGGCAGCTTATCTTTGGCGAGAATGGAGCTATCGGCATCAAAAGCCTCAGTGTAGGTAAATGGGGTGATGGAGACTGACTGGCCAGCGAGCCGCCAGCGGAGCCCAGTCGATGCTGGGCCGAAGATGACCTCCTTGAATTCTCCCTTGCCTAAGATCGGCTTGGAGTAGATGTAACTGGCATAGCCAGCGGTGACGCGGACATTGGAGAAATTCGGCGTAAGGAAGAAGAGCGCGAAGGCAGCCACAGCAAAGAGCGCGATGAGTCCAGCGGGGAGAGGAGATTTTTGCATGAATGATTCCTGCTCCAGATAGGGCGTTTGGGCAAGAAGCAACGAAATGAGTATCGCTCTAGAACATCAGCATGGTAGGGAATAAGGATGCGTCGTCTCTTTACATTGATCCTTCTTTTCTTTGGATGTGCTCTCTCAGGGTTACAGGCACAGACGAATACAACCGCAGCCTGCGGAGCTGCCAGGCGGCTTCAAGTGGCGATCTTTGAACGCCCTCCCTACAGCTTCAAGGATAAGGATGGCGCGTGGAGCGGCCTGAGTATTGAACTCTGGGAGGAAATCGCCGGACACCTGGGGCTTTCTTATGACTTCGTCGAGGTGCCCCTGACGGATGTCTATCAGAAATTACACTCAGGAGTTCTCGATCTCTGTCCATGTGTTACGATTTCAGCAGAGAGAGCCGATCAGGTAGAGTTCACAGAGCCGTATCTCTTCAGTCATGGAGCGGTGATTACTCCCAAGCAATCTCTCTTGGAAAGTTTTGCAATATTCCACTCAATGATCTGGAGCAAGGAAGTTTTGCTGATTCTCTCTCTGATGCTGGCAGGAATGGCTCTCTTCAGTTTTCTGCTGATGCTGGCTGAGCGGAAGCATGAGCATGGACATTTCAGCGGGCCGACAGTGAAAGGATTTGGCTCCGCGCTCTGGTTCTCAGCAGTCACCATGACGACGGTAGGCTATGGGGATAAGACACCACTCTCACTCTCTGGTCGCATCATTACCTTCTTCTGGATGCTCGTTGGAGTCCTCCTGATCGCCCTCTTCACCGGCACCGTTGCCTCCTCCATCACGACAGCGCAGATTCAGAATGGCATCACCCGCCTTGATGATCTCTCGCGTTTTCATTTGGGATGTCTCGCCGGATCGAAGATGGATCTTCTGCTGAAAAGCCGAGGTATCCCCGCTATCCGTTATCCGACACCCGATGCCGGACTTATAGGATTTCAGAGTCATCAGATCAATGCCTATGCGGGAGACTCGGTCTCGCTCGATTATCTAATGACTCATCAGGCACCGGGAAAATTCAAGCTCTCGATTATTCCCGATTCGGCAATGATCTATGCCTTTGCTACAAAGCCTCAGCTCCCCGAACTCTCAGACATCAACCGCAATCTTCTCCAGATCACTTTGGCTCCCGACTGGAGAGCCAAAGCAGAGCATTGGACAGGGCCACTGAGTTTTTAGAATTTCTTCTGTTGGGCCATCGAGAACCAATCTCCGCCCGTGCCCGGCTTGGCCGAGTCCTGGCGTATGAAACGGCTGACATCTCCTTGCCTACCTTCGCCGCCTCCACCACCACGGGGCTTTTCCTGGCGGGGGGTGAGATCGACTTTGGTTTTGAGGGAAAGGGCGATGCGCTTACGAGGCAGATCAACCTCGACGACGGTCGCCTGAACTTTCTGACCAACCTTGAGGAAGTCGGCGGGATTCTTCACGAACTCATCGCTGATTTGGCTGACATGGACGAGGCCATCTTGATGGACTCCGATATCTACGAAGGCTCCAAAGGCGGTGACATTGGTCACGATGCCTGGGAGCCTGAGACCAGGCTGGAGATCCTCCATCTTCTCAACCCCATCAGCAAAGCTGAATGCCTCGAATTGCTCGCGTGGGTCACGGCCTGGTTTGGCTAACTCAGCGACGATGTCTTTGAGGGTCGGCAATCCGACCTCGGGAGTGACATAGCGGTCGAGTTTGATAGCGGCGCGCTTGGTCGGATCGCGGAGGAGATCGGCTACGGTGCAGCCAAGATCGGCTGCCATGCGATCGACAAGTTCGTAGCGCTCAGGATGAACGGAACTAGCATCCAAGGGGTGAGCCCCGTCACGGATACGAAGGAATCCTGCCGCCTGTTCAAAGGCCTTAGGGCCGAGTCCTGAGACCTTCAGGAGTTCCTGGCGAGATGTGAAGGGGCCGCTTGTGTCACGATGTGTGACGAGACTTGCGGCGGTGCGGGAGTTGAGTCCCGAAACATAGGCCAGCAGATGGCGGGAGGCAGTATTGAGCTCGACACCAACTTTATTCACGCAGGAGATGACGACATCATCGAGGGAGCGTTTGAGCGCGGCCTGATCAACATCATGCTGATATTGACCGACCCCAATCGACTTGGGGTCGAGTTTTACCAGTTCTGCAAGCGGGTCCATGAGGCGGCGACCAATAGAAACTGCACCTCGGACGGTGAGGTCGAGATCAGGAAATTCCTCTCGTGCCACTTCGCTGGCTGAGTAAATGGAGGCTCCACTTTCACTCACGACGACGATTTGAATCGAAGCAGGGAGACCAAGTTTTTTAACAAAGGTTTCGGTCTCGCGCGAAGCCGTTCCATTGCCGATAGCGATGGCTTCGACTTTATGAAGGCGCACCATGTTGAGGATAGCCTCAGCAGCTTCGAGTTCCTCGCCACGACCTCTGCCGGGATAGATAACTTCGTTGGCCAGCAGCTTGCCTTGACGATCAAGTAGGACAACCTTGCAGCCAGTGCGAAATCCAGGATCAATGCCAAGGGTGATTTTCTGACCAAGAGGGGAGGCAAGGAGCAGTTCGCGGAGATTATCGGCAAAGACGCGGATGGCTTCCTCGTCGGCTTTCTTTTTGTAGAAGCCTCGGGCCTCAACCTCCATGGCAAATCCAACAAGGCGTTTGAGACATTCCTCGCAAGCCAGCTTCACCTGTTCGGCGGCTTGCGAATTTCCCTTCACAAAGAGCATAAAGAGTGTGCCTAGAGCCTCGGTCTCAGGCGGGGTGAGTCGAAAATAGAGAAATCCCTCGGTCTCTCCGCGACGCATCGCCAGGATACGGTGCGATGGGGCGGTGGCAGCAGGCTCGCTCCAGTCGAAGTAATCCTTGAACTTCGCTCCCTCCTCTTCCTTGCCAGAGATGACGGTCGATTTGATAACTCCCTTGTTCAGATAGAGACTGCGGAGTTGAGCGCGGGCGGCGGCATCATCATTGATCCGCTCTGCCAGAATGTCGCGTGCTCCGGCGAGGACAGCGGCAATCGTATCAACACTCGAAGTTTTGGCATCCACGGTGACGGAGTTGCCAACGAACGGTGCGGCCAAGGCCTCGGGATCGGTGGAGGGATCTTGTGCCCAAAGCGTCTCGGCGAACGGTTCGAGACCGAGTTCCTTGGCGATGGTAGCACGGGTGCGTTTGCGAGGCTTGAAGGGAAGATAGATGTCCTCCAGAGAATTCATCGTTGCAGCAGTCTCAACCTTAGCTCGCAGCTCCTCGGTGAGGAGTTTTCGTTCTTCCAGAGAGGAGAGGATTGATTCGCGGCGTTTATCGAGAGCATCAAGTTGCTCAATGCGGTCGCGGATGGCGGTGATCTTCACCTCGTCGAGCTCGCCGGTGCGTTCTTTGCGGTAACGGGCGATAAAGGGAATGGTCGCGCCTTCTTCGAGTAGAACAGCGGTGGCGGCAACTTGACGGGCCTGAAGGCCGAGTTCCTTGGTGATTTGGACGAGATGTTTTTCGATCATGGAAAATGGTAAGGAGGGGGGCGCAAAAGTCAGAGGACAGAGTTCAGAGTTCAATGTGGGGTTTTATCGTCCGTAGATCGAAACGGCATGGAGCGAATTAACTATTACAATTTATCAGGCTGACTGCTGACTGCTGAAAGTCCGACCTCTGAACTGGGCACAGGATTGAAGAAACGGAACCAGTTGCCCAGGTTCTTCTTCATCGATTCGGAGAACGAGAGATAATTTTCGATACGCTCCCCTCCCTGCGGAATAGCTGCAAGCAGGGCCGTAAGCGTGAGTTCAGGGAGCTCATAGGCTGTCGAGCAGATACCGGCTGCCGAGGCATGATGGGCATCGCTGGAGGCTGTGGCGGCAAGCCCTCGCTTAGCAGCATACGCGGCAGCTTTTTCGTTAAAACTTTTCAGACTGACCGCAGAATTAAAAGTCTCCAAAGCATTGAGTGGAAGCTGTTCGAGAATCTCCGTTCTGATTCCGGCACGGAAGCTATCAAAGGGATGCGGGGCGATAGCGAGGCCTCCGCGTTCCTGAATAGCGGCGGCGACTTCGGTGGCAGGACGACCTTTCATGAAAGGGAGCGTGGTGCCGATGCAGAGCAGATGTCCGTCGGCAGTGGAGACCTCGACCCCAGGGATGATGAGAAAGCCATCCACGGCAGCTCCATCTTCACGGATGAGCCCAATCTTTGTTAGATACTCCACAGCCTCACAGGTATTGTGATCGGTGATGGCAATGCCGCTGAGTCCTCGCCGTTTGGCAGCCGCAATCATCGCCTCAGGAGAGGCGCATCCATCGGATGAGTAAAAGGTATGAAGATGCAGGTCAAAGGCGTGGCGCATGGGGGAAGATTTGAAACCTGAAAGCTGAAACTTGAAAGCTGAAAACCCGAACCGAGAGATTCTCTTTTCTTTCAGTCGTTTCAAGTTTCAGGTTTCAAATTTCAGTTTTTCTGTTTCTCCTCTCCTCATGGCCATCGCTTTCAAAGAATGGGCTCTCGTCTGTGATGCCCTCGGAAACGGAACTCAAAGCGTGATCTTGCGTAAAGGTGGGATCGCCGAGGGGCGCAACGGTTTTGGTTTTGAGCACTCCGAGTTCTATCTTTTTCCAACTTGGTTTCATGGCCAAATAGAGAAGGTGAGGCATGAACACGCGCCTCTCCCTGAACAAGTGCCCGATCAGGTTATCGTGAACTACACCGCCGTGATCGAATGGAGCGGGAGAATCGAGGATAAGGAAGCCGCACATCGTCTCTCGGATCTCCATGTGCTGGATGCCTCAGTGATTGAGGAGCGGTTTGAATACGATACAGGTAAGGGGGGGAAGCCGGGGACGCTCGGGGGGAAAGGCATCCATGTCGCCTTTGTCCGCATCTATCGCCTGGAGCCAGCAGTCACTCTCCCCATGGAGAAAAGCTTCGGTGGTTGCCGCTCCTGGATCGAGCTTCCAGAGATCACTCCAGGGGCTCTGGTTTCCGTCCTCAGCGATGAGGAGCATGAACGGCGCAAGGCTCGCTTTGGTCATTTATTGGGAGTTTCCTTCTAAAAAAGGGAGTCCTCCCGATTCAGCGGCCAAGGGGCTGTGCGGGGAATTTTCCAGTTAAAAGCGAGCTGAGCTGGATTTTCCAGAACAGCTCCCTATCATCTCGAATCCATGAAGTATATTTTCGTGACGGGTGGTGTGGTGAGCTCCCTTGGGAAGGGGTTAGCAGGGGCGTCTCTCGGGACTCTTTTGGAACGCCGCGGACTCCGGGTGACGCTACAAAAGCTCGATCCCTACCTCAATGTCGATCCTGGAACAATGAATCCACTTCAGCATGGCGAGGTCTATGTGCTGGCTGATGGAGCAGAGACCGATCTCGATCTCGGGCACTACGAGCGATTCACAAAATGTGTCCTGACTCGTGAGAATAATCTCACCAGTGGACAGGTCTATGAAACCGTCCTCTCCAATGAACGCCGTGGTGATTATCTCGGTAAGACAGTGCAAGTCATTCCGCATATTACTGATGAGATCAAGCGGCGTATTCGGAGCTTTGAGCAAGTGGGCAATGCCGATATTCTCATCACAGAAATCGGCGGCACGACTGGCGACATTGAGGGACTTCCCTTTCTTGAAGCCATCCGTCAATTCATCCTTCAGGTGGGAGCGCAAAATGCAATCATCCTCCATGTCACCCTCGTTCCCTTTATCAAAGCCGCTGGAGAGCTGAAAACAAAGCCGACCCAGCAGAGTGTCGCCAAACTCCGTGAGATCGGTCTTCAGCCGCAGATTCTCATTTGCCGTACCGAGCTACCGCTCGATCAGGAAGTGCGCGAGAAGCTCTCCCTCTTCTGCAATGTCCCTCTCGAATCAGTCATCGAAGCGCGGGATGTTGACAACACGATCTATGAATTTCCGCTGATGCTTCAGGAAGAAGGATTGGATGAAAAAGTCTGCCGATTGCTTCATCTGGAGACTCCTCCTGCCGATATGGAGGCTTGGAAGAAAATCGTCCATTCCATCATCTATCCTTCGCGCCGGGTCACGATTGCCGTGGTCGGAAAATATGTCGAACTTCAAGATGCCTACAAGAGCATCTACGAGGCCCTCTGCCATGCAGGAGCGGCCAATGACTGTGGAGTCGATCTTCAGATTGTCGATGCGGAGGAGATTGAGAATGAAGGTGCTGTAAAATACCTCGCAGGAGTTTCCGGGGTGCTGGTTCCTGGTGGATTCGGAGATCGAGGCACGGAGGGAAAAATCGCTGCTGCCCGCTTTGCCCGCATCAATAAGATCCCCTACCTCGGTCTTTGTCTCGGAATGCAGATAGCCTCCATCGAATTTGCCCGCAATGTCTGTGGTCTAAAGGAGGCCAACAGTACCGAGTTCGAACCCGACACCCCGCATCCGGTGATCGCGCTTCTGGACGAACAGAAAAAAGTTACCGGTAAGGGAGGCTCTATGCGCCTTGGTTCTTGGCCCACCGTGCTGAAACCTGACTCCCTAGCTCACCGCATCTATGGTCATACCGAGATTGCAGAGCGACATCGCCATCGGTATGAATTCAACAGCGACTATCGCGAGCAGATGGAGGCCAAGGGGCTTGTCATCTCGGGCACCTCTCCCGACGGAACACTCGTCGAGATGATCGAAATCAAGGATCATCCTTGGTTCGTTGCCGTGCAGTTCCATCCTGAGTTTCTGAGCAAACCCGACTCACCCCACCCCCTCTTCCGCGAATTTATTGCAGCGAGTATCCCGCAGTAACGACTATCCCTCCACAAGAGAGCCTCCTCTATGCACAACGATCTTGAACGGATGGTAGAATTTGAATTCATTCGCGCTACCGAAAATGCCGCCCTTCATTCCATGCACTGGATGGGGCGAGGTGACAAAGAGTCTGCGGATGCTGCGGCCTGTGATGCCATCAGGGGAATGTTTGATCTGGTGGACATTCGTGGAGAGGTTGTGATCGGGGAGGGGATTAAAGACAACGCCCCGGGAATTTTCTTAGGGGATAAACTTGGCCGATGGGGTGACGACGATCCCCGCTTTGACATCGCCCTCGACCCGATTGATGGCACAAGCAATATCTCCAAGGGAATGCCAAATTCCATCTCTGTCATGGCAGCCGTACTGGTGCCCGAGGGGCGTGAACGGAGCATGGTGAATATTCCGAGCTTCTATGTGGAGAAGATCTCCTATGGCCCTCGAGTTGCTCGATGCATTCGTAATGGGATCATTGGCCCAATCACCCTAGACCATCCCTTGGAGCACACGCTCTGGCTAGTAGCCAGAGCACTTGGAAAACGCATTGGTGAACTGGTGGTGACAGTCCTCGATCGCCCGCGCAATCAGCATTACATTGATGCTGTTCGCACTGTGGGAGCCTCGTTGCGCCTCATTGCCGATGGAGACATCACAGCGGCGGTTGCACCCTCATTGTATGATTCTGGCATTGATCTCTATGTAGGACGAGGAGGAGCTCCTGAAGGAATCCTCACGGCAGCGGCACTCAAGGCTCTCGGCGGGGACATTGTCTTACGAATGTGGCCGCGAGATGAAGAGGAAAAAACGGAATTGCTCAAAACTAATACCCAGGAAGATCTCGACCGAGTGTTTTACACCGACGATCTCGTGCATGGAGATAACGCGATTTTCTGTGCTACAGGCATCAGTGACAGTGCTGTGCTTCCTGGGGTGAAGCTGATTGGAAAAACCGCCATCACACACTCTATTCTCATGCGCTCTCGAAGCCGTACGGTACGCTACATCAAAGCCGTCCACGACCTTCAGACAAAGACAATCCACTTGAATAGCCTCCATCAGGAGCAACCGCTTTAAAGAAGCTTTGATTTAATCCCATGATGACTGCTGTAGGACAAAAGGTTGATTTTTCAGGCGCGAAGCGCAGTGGCAATACCCTTGCGGTCTTGTCCCAGCGAGCAACGCAGAAAATCAGTCTATTGACCACAGCCCCACGGGGTTGCGGCGATAACAGGGCCGGGAGGCTTCGTAGGCTTTGCACTTACAGCCCACTGCGGGGATGCTCGTGCAAAGCCGCCTTGCCTGCGACCCGTTCTTACCGCAACAGTCTCAATGCGATTAAATCAGAGGTTCCTTAAGGAAGCTTCTGCTTTTAATAAATTCCTGAATTGCTTTCCATCAAGCCCTAGCCCAACACTTCCACTATGAGCACAAACCAACTCCTCTCCCTGAAGCAATTCACGACCGTTGTTGCTGACACCGGTGATTTTGAGTCCATTCGGAAATTCTCTCCCCAGGATGCCACGACCAATCCTTCGCTGATTCTCAAGGCCGTTCTTCAGCCTGAATATCGTACGCTTCTCGACAAGGCCATCGCCGATAACAAAGGCTCCTCTTTGAGCGGCTCAGCCCTCCTGCATAAGGTCATCGACGATACGCTCATCCTTTTTGGTTTGGAAATTTTGAAAATCGTCCCGGGTCGCGTTAGCACCGAGGTCGATGCACGACTCTCCTTTGACACAGAAGGAACGCTGGAGAAGGCTCGCTACCTCATCAGTCTCTATGAGAAATCAGGCATCAGCCGTGAACGCGTCCTCATTAAGATCGCCTCCACTTGGGAGGGCATCCGCGCTGCCGAAGTGCTTCAAAAAGAGGGGATCAACTGCAATCTGACTCTCCTCTTTTCACTCATCCAGGCCGTCGCCTGTGCCGAGGGTGGCATTCGCCTCATCTCCCCTTTCGTGGGCCGCATCTACGATTATTACAAGGGCAAGACAGGGAAGGAATATGTCGGCCTTGAAGATCCCGGCGTCCAATCCGTTCACGCGATCTATAACTATTTCAAAAAATATGACCATGGCACCCAAGTCATGGGTGCCAGCTTCCGCAACACAGGCGAGATCATCGCTCTGGCCGGATGTGATCTTTTGACGATCAGCCCTGATTTGCTAGCCAAGCTAGAGGCTTCTGAGGAGCCTCTCACCCGCGTTCTTGATCCTGAAGCTGCCAAATCAATGGAGATCGCCAAGGTTGCCGTGGATGAGAAGAGCTTCCGCTGGGCCCTTAACGAAGACGCAATGGCTACGGACAAGCTAGCCGAGGGTATCCGCAAATTCGGCGAAGATATTGTGAAGCTCGAAGGCATCATCGCCCAAGCTTCGTAATCAGAATCTGCAAATGAAACGCTTCCCCCATCTTTCATTGGTTCTACTAGCAGCTCTACTGACGGCTCTCCCTGTGGCGGTGGCCTCTGCAAGGACTACTGCCGATAGCCCTGCTTCGATTCCGGTGCTACTGGGACTCGATCCCGTGAGGCAAGATCTGCATCTTTCCTCACTCCAGTGCGCGCTTCTCGATTCTCTCCGCTCCGAGTACAAGACTCGCGCCAGCCAGATCACAGCGATCGGAATGGCCGATCAGGATGCGGCACTTCGTGCTAACTGGGATCTTAAGGATCTTCGTAAGCAGTTCAACACACGCGCTCTGAATGTCCTGAACTCCTCTCAACAAGATCGCCTTCGTCAGATCGAACGGCAGATGCTTGGAGGCAATTTACTCACCTCGGAGTCAGAACAGAAGCTCCTCGGCCTCACCCCGCAGCAACAGGCAGATCTGGCCCTCCTCGACAAAAGCAGTCTGGCCCACGCCTCAGCCATCACAGCTCAGTTCAACAGAGGAAAAATTTCCAACTTCCGCAAGGATACCCAGCTCCACCGCCTCCAGCAGGATACTTCCAACAAGATGCTCTCCATCCTGACTCCCAAGCAGAAAAAGCAATGGGAGGTTCTCAGTGGACAAAAACTCGGATTGCCGAAAGTGCATGATCCGAATGCGAAGACGAAGTCACTCTTCGAAGGCTATTAGAATTTGGTAGGGCTTGGGATTTTTGCGCGGTGCGGCGTTGCTACTCGTTCGCAGTAGCTCAAACATACGCCGAATGAGCAGCAACACACCGCTGCGCCAATCTCCCAAGTCTCCCCTACTTTAGTTCAAGGGGGACAGCCAAATTCTTAATTTTCTGAACTGCATCCTTGTGGCAGACGAGGATGGCATCTTCGGTCTCTACCACAACGAGGTCGCTGACACCGCAGAGAGCTACGACGCGTTTTCCGGCTACGACGATGTTGTTTTTTGCATCGAGTGTGATGACCTTGCCTTTGAGGGTATTCCCATCGGCATCCTGAGCAAGGTGGTTAGGAAGGGCTGTCCAAGAACCGACATCGTCCCAATCGTATTGGGCGATCACGGCAGCAACACTGGCAGCCTTTTCCATGATGGCGAAATCAACGGAGATTTTCGGGAGCGTTGGGAAAACTTCGGCAAGGTAACTCTCCAAAGAATCGGATGAGGAAAAACCAAGAATGAATTTCTCCAACTCCGGCTGATGCTTGGCGCATTCGCCCAGGAAAGTCTCTGCCTGCCAGAGGAACATACCGGCATTCCAGCCATGTTTTTTCCCTGCAAGGAATTCCTCAGCACGGGCAGCATCGGGCTTCTCGACAAAGCGTTCCACGACGACAAAACGAGATGTTCCTGCTGCCTCGATCTCTGCTCCAAGCTGAAGATAACCAAAGCCGGTGGAGGCGTGGGTTGGAGTGATGGAGAAAGTGAGGATCGCAGGATTGCTGGCAACGAATTCCGCTGCCTCGGCAAGTTGCCTGCGGAAGGTCGCCGTGTCATGGATCATCGCATCGGCGGGGAAGAGCGCGACGATAGCATCAGCGTGACGGCTGCGGGCAATACCGGTTGCCAAGGCCGCGGCGGGAGCTGTATCGCGCTTGGCAGGTTCGGCGATGATGTTCTCCCGAGGAAGGAAGGGAATTGCCGCGATTGTGGAGTCGATCTGGGCTGTATTGGTCAGAATGAAGATTTGCTCCAGCGGCACGACGGTTTCAAAACGCCGCACGGTCTGCTCCAGCAGCGTCTCTTCTCCAAGCAGGCGAAGGAGATGCTTAGGCGTGGCGGTACGGCTGGCGGGCCAGAAGCGTTCACCACTGCCCCCAGCCATGATGAAGACGCAGAGACGGGAGAGGGAAGATGGAAGATCGGAGTTCGAAGCTGGGAGTTCGGAGCTGGAGGCTGAAGCGTAAGACATAAGATTTATCCGAGAGTGTTAAGGGTTGTTTTGAGAGTTTCCAGTTTTTCTGTCCACTTGAGCTGGCGTTGGCGGTGATCTTCGAGAACGGCAGCAGGGACTTTTTCTACAAAGCTCGCATCGGCAAGTTTCGCATTCACTTTGACAAGCTCTGCCTCGACCTTAGCGATTTCGGAGGTGATGCGCGTGCGTTCAGCATCGAGATCAACGAGACCTTCCAGCGGGAGATAGATCGTGCCGAGATCGGTTAGCACGCTCGGCGTCCCAGCGGGGGCGGTTTCTTTGAGAGAGACTTCCGAAGCTCGGGTGAGCGCGGCAAAGATGGCCTGCTCAGAGTGAGCAAAGGCGATCTTCGGAGTCACTAAGAGCCGAACCTGCTGCTTAGGCGGAATTTTGAACTCCGCTCGCAGATTACGAACTGCATGAACGGCTGCGTAGAGGGCCGTCGTGCTGGCCGTGGCGGCGGCGATTTTTCCCTCTGGAACACCAGCAAGGAGATGTTCCTCCGGTGGCTGAGTATAGAGTAAGAACTCTGCACGCGCTCCCACGCCGGAGGCTGAGACAGGAGCTTGGAATCCAAGGCGTGCCCAGAGTTCCTCAGTGATGTGGGGCATCAGAGGATGGAGCAATCGGAGAATGCCAGAGAAAACGACATCAATTGTGGCTAGAGTAGCCTCTTTAGCCGCTAGATCCTCGCTTCGTTCGCTATGGAGAATCGGCTTGGCCGCCTCGACAAACCAATCGCAGTAATCACCCCAGAAGAAATCATAGAGCAGCCCTGCTACTTCATGGAAGCGGTAGTCGGCATACGCAGCACGGAGCGAGGCGTGCATTGTATCAAAGCGGTGCAGGAGATGGATCGCAATGTCGGGGAGATCAAGGTCAGCAAGGCTGGGATTCGGCGAGCATGGCCCCTGCATCTCGCGGAAGCGGGCGGCATTCCAGAGCTTGTTCGCGAAGTTGCGTCCCTCCTCGACCACCTTCTCATCAAACTTAATGTCCTGCCCCTGCGGGGCTACGCGGATGATTCCAAAGCGGAGGCCGTCGGCTCCATACTTCGCGATGAGGTCGATTGGGTCAGGGGAATTACCGAGGCTCTTTGACATCTTGCGCCCTGATTTATCCCGAATGATGCCGGTGAAATAGACATCTTTGAACGGAATCTCTCCGGTGTATTCGAGTCCCGCCATAATCATACGAGCGACCCAGAAGAAGATAATGTCAGGGCCAGTGACGAGAACGCTGGTTGGATAGAACTTGGCCCGCGTCGCCTCATCCATCGTGTCATGCGCCCAGAGCCAGGAAGAGAACCAGGTGTCGAGGACATCGGTGTCTTGCGTCCATCCTTCGCCAGGGGAGTTGAGCTGAGCAAGTGGAGCGGTCGTGCCTGCCTCATCAGATGGAGGATCCCAGACAGGAATTCGATGGCCCCACCAGAGTTGACGCGAAATGCACCAGTCCTGGATGTTCTCAAGCCAATGGTCATAGACCTTCTCCCAACGGTCGGGGAAGAAGCGAATCAGTCCATCCTTCACGGCAGCACGGGCCTCGATGGTCTTGGGATATTTCAGGAACCATTGTTCGCTCAGGCGCGGCTCGACGGGGACATCGGCTCGTTCGCTGAAGCCGACATTATTCTCATAAGGCTCTTCCTTGGTGAGTAGGCTGAGTTCACGGAGGCGTTCGACGGCTTCGACGCGAGCTTCAAAACGATCCAGTCCCGCAAATCCCTCTCCAGCAAGATCGTTCAGTGACCCGTTGGGGTGCATGATGTCGATCATTGGCAAGTTGTGGCGGAGAGCGATCTCGTAATCAGCCTTGTCATGGGCCGGCGTGACCTTCAGAACTCCGGTGCCGAATTCAAAATCGACCGCCTCATCGCCGATGATCGGCAGGAGTGTCTCTGTCTCTAGCGGTAGAGGGCGACGGACATGCTGTCCAATGAGATGGGCGTAGCGGGCATCCTTGGGATTCACGGCGATGGCCGTATCACCAGGGATCGTCTCAGGGCGTGTGGTTGCAATCTCTAGCCAGGTTCCAGGAGATTCCACGACCTCCAGCTTGAAATGATAGAGATACCCTTTTTGCTTCTTGGGAATGACCTCTTCATCGCTCAGTGCGGTGAGCGAGACAGGGCACCAGTTCACCATCCGCTTGCCGCGATAGATCAGCCCCTTACCATAGAGATCAATGAAGACCTCCTGCACCTTGCGGGCATAGGCCTCATCCATCGTGAAGCGTTCTCGTGACCAGTCGCAGGAGCAGCCGAGTTTTTTGAGCTGATTGATGATGATGCCGCCATGTTTTTCCTTCCACTCCCAGACCTTAGCGAGAAAGGCCTCGCGTCCTAGATCGTGGCGGGTCTTTTTCTCCTCCTTACGAAGCTGGCGTTCGACAACGGTCTGCGTGGCGATGCCTGCATGGTCGGTGCCGGGGAGCCAGAGGACTTCGTGACCGGTCTGACGGGCGCGGCGGGCGAGGATGTCTTGAAGGGTGTTATTGAGGACATGGCCGAGAGTCAGGACTCCGGTGACATTCGGAGGAGGGATGACAATCGAGTAGGCCGGAGCCGTGGAGGAGGGATCAGCCGTGAAACAGCCAGAATCAACCCAGCGGGCATACCATGAGGATTCGACATCACCCGGCGCATAGGAAGTGGAGATGGTGGCTGAAGATGCGGAAAGATCGGACATTTGGAAAATTTGAAAAGAGGGGAATCTTAATCACGAACGCAACAATTCAGAAAGTGAGAATCAGTGTTTCTCTAAATCTGTGGAAGAGTCGCTAGCATTTGTTTGGCAAGCAGGATGTCAGTATGGGAAGCGCGACGGCGGCGATATTTCCGCTCCAGGACTTCGATCAGCGATTCGATGTCGGCAGGCAGCGGCTTCGTTTTTTTATTATCAAAATAAGTCCATGTCTCGACATCATCCCGCTTGCTCTGGAATCGCCAGAGGCCAGCTTCTTTGATGACGCGAAGTTCGCGCTTCACTCCATCCTCATCGCGTACAGTCCATTCGTGGCAGCTTCTCATAATCGGTATAATTCGTTTAACTGTGGGTTTGCAGAGGAGTATGGCGTTTTCCTAGAAAGTTGGTAGTTTTCACGGCGTGATACCATCTCTCAGAGATAGCTGGACTTTATGGCTCAGGCGTTTTGATGTGAGGCAAGGCGGAAGACCAATGGCTATCTTATGATAACTTGAGGGATGAGAACGATGCCACACGCCAAAAGAACAAGCAAGAAAGCCTGGGGAACCGCTGATTAAATCCCTAATTATCTATGAGAGATGGTATTAGTTCCCTCGGGAAGATTTTTCTCTATGCAGTCCTCTCTCTTCTGGGGGGGGCTCTAGCGGCACCCGTGGCATGGCAGATCATCCATCATCTTCCCTCCGATTGGCTTCATGGACTCCTCGGCGATGTACAACGCATGCCATTTCATCGCTACCTTTCTCGAAGCATTCAGGTGGCCGCGATTCTTTTTCTCTGGCCGCTTCTTCGCGCCTTACGCATCCGATCCCTGGAGGAATTCGGACTCACTCCAAACCACCGAGGCGGTTCTGATTTCCTCATCGGTCTTACAGCGGGAATACCTTCTGCGGCACTGCTCGTGACATTGCTTTTTTTCTCCGGAGCCTTTCAAGTTCATTCCAATTGGTCGCCCTCAATCATTCCTAAAATTCTCCTCTCTGTTGTTGTCGTGGCAATGCTTGAGGAATTTCTTTTTCGTGGAGTCATTCTTGGCTACCTGCGTCAGACCCTTGGGAATGGCTTTGCAATCTTTTGTGCAGCACTGATTTTTGCTTCACTTCATTTTCTGAATCTTCCCTCGTCAGGCTCAAACCTCACTGCCCCCGACTGGTGGAGCGGTCTGACGGCCTTGGGAATGTTGAAGAGCACGCTGCCTGCTTGGTCAATTCTTGGTTGGGCTTTTGCCACACTCTTTCTTGCAGGGATCATTCTTGGATGGATGACGGTGAAAACCGGCTCGCTTGCTTCCTCGGTTGCACTGCACGGGAGTTGGATTTTTGCCCAACAACTTTTTAATAGCGACACGAGCTTCCGCCTCACGCCAGACGGAGCCTTTCTCCCCTTCATCGGCCCTGCACAGTGTCATGGTGCTGTGCCTATCGGACTCGTGCCGCTCTTCGCTCTTTCTCTCGCTGGGGGACTCGCATTTTTATTTCTGTGCAGGCGTCCAGAACCTCACCGTTTTAGCAGGTGAAAATCCCATCCTTCATTCAGGAAGGAATGCGCGGAATCTCTACGCTTTTTTACCCTCCTCATTGCGCCGCCTGTGGTGTGCGACTCGAGGATTCCAACGATGCCGCCCAGCGCGAAGAGTTTTTCTGTGGGCCGTGCCGTAAGGCAATCCCGCTTCCACCTGAGCATCGCTGCCCCATCTGCTCTCATCCCCTGCATGGCCTGATGCTCTGTCCCAATTGCGAAGGGCGGCATTGGCATCTCACAGTGATCGTAGCGGGGTGTCGTTATGAGGGGCTTGTCCGCGAGCTGATCCAACGATTTAAGTATGGGCGTGAGCAGAACCTCATGCGTCCCTTGGGGGATCTGATGCTCCCTGCACTCAACGATTCCCGCCTTCAAGGAAAGAAGTTTGACGCATTGGTTCCCGTGCCGCTACATCCCTTGCGCGAACGGGAGCGGGAGTTCAACCAAGCGCGGCTTCTTGCATTACGGCTTGGCAAAAATCTACAACTTCCGGTGGCATCATTTCTGGAAAGGACTCGCTCGACAAAATCTCAGGCCGGATTTGATCGCGCCCATCGTCTTGAAAATCTGGAAGGAGCTTTTCATGTAAGACAATCTATCAGGGAAGGGGCCTCACTTTTGCTTGTGGATGATGTTTCCACGACAGGAACAACTCTTGATCTTTGTGCCGCTGCACTCCTGGATGCCGGTGCATCTGAGGTCTGCGCTGTGACGGTGGCACGAGGATAAAATCTAAAACTCGAATTCAGAGGCAGAGAGATATTTTACAAAATTCATTTCCTGATTAGTCTGCACGCGGAATGCACGAATTTCTTCAGCAAATCATCAATGGTCTTTCCCTCGGTGCAATCTACGCGCTGATCGCCCTCGGTTACAGCATGGTCTATGGATTGCTCAAATTCATCAACTTTGCCCACGGTGATGTCTTGATGGTGGGAGCTTTTGCCGGATTCTACGCTGCTCCGCTGGCACACCAGATATTGCCCAATCCCTGGATGACGACCGCTGCTGTCCTTTTCTTTGCCATGCTGGTCTGCGCGCTGCTTGGAGTCATCATTGAGAGACTCGCCTACCGCCCTCTTCGTAATCAGCCAAAACTCGCCGTTCTCATTACCTCCATCGGTGTCTCCCTGCTTCTCTCCTATGGCGGACAGATTGTTTTTGGAGTGAATCAGAAAGCCTTCCCTGATCTTCTTCCACCCATCACGATTCCTCTTGGAGAAGGAGTCACGATTTCAGGCAACCATCTCCTCGTCATGGCCGTTGCGTTCGTGCTGCTCATTGGTCTGAGAGTCATTGTCCTACATACCCGATTTGGCCTGGCTCTGCGCGCCCTCTCCCAGAACCGCGATGCAGCCTCCCTCATGGGGGTCAATAGCAATGCCGTCATCGCCATGACCTTCGCCCTCGGCTCCGCACTCGCTGGAGCTGCAGGAGTTCTCTACGCCATGAATATTCATTCCATCGAACCGCTCATGGGAACCTTGCCTGGCATCAAGGCTTTTGTGGCAGCGGTACTCGGCGGCATCGGCAGCCTCCCAGGTGCAGCCGTTGGCGGTCTTCTCCTCGGGCTCAGTGAATGTCTTCTCGGCGGCTCCTTTCTCTCCTCCTACCGCGATGCGATTGCCTTCGGATTGCTTATCATCATTCTTCTGCTGAAACCCTCTGGGCTCTTTGGAAGCTCCGCTACGGAGAAGGTCTGAAAAATTTCAGCGAAGTCTGCGGTAGAAGCGCAGAGCCTCCACGGGTACACAGAGTTCAGAGAGGGGATAGATGCGACCAACTTCAGCCTGACCAATACCCGCAGGATCACGAATGAGATAGTCGAGGCCCTTTTTCCCAACGATGACCACAAAGTGTGTGATGCCATCAGGGAGTCGAATACGAACAATCACTGGATTTCCCCAGAGCAGATTCCAATCAATAAGCCCGTAGGAGGGGAGATCTTCATACGCCTTCTCCACTAGCCCTGGCTGATAATCGGCTGCAGCCTCCCATCGAATCCAACCCGCCCCCTCATAGCCGCCGTGTGTCGTGAGGAAGAGATTCAGTCGCTTAGGATCAACATCCATCCCGTAGAACTTCAGCACCATCGCAGCTGATGTCACGGCGCATCCCTGCTCTCCAAGCGTGCCAGGCGTTGAGCCAAGGAGATCGCCCCCCAGCGGATCGCTCTTCCATCGAGGATCGCCTTGAAAGAACTGCGGCACCGAAATCACGATTGCTCCTGGTATTGGCACTCCTCCGCTACCGCTGATCGGATGCGGCCAGAACCAGACGGCAACGGTCGCGACAAAAAGAACAAGAAATCCTGCAATCAGAACTCCTCCAAGACGCTTCACGAGTTTAGACGCTTCACTCTTTTTTAAGGAAAACTTCTACCAGATTAGGCAGAGTGCCTGCGGCACCACTCTGACCCAGCTCCATGCCAAAGCCATGCCCTGTATCTAGCAAAAGATGATACTCAGTTTGCTGTCCGTTAGCCTTACTTGCATCAGCATACGCAGAAGCACTTGATACCCATTCGGGACGATCTTTTGCACCGATAGCCACAAAGACCTTTGTATGAATTCCCTGTGGAGGTGCTATCTCAACCGAAGGGCTTTCCTTCTCATCAAGGTAGGCGGGATAGATCAGGATGATCTGTACAAAAGGGGTTGTGGCACCCATCTCATGCAGAACTCGCGTGGCCAGATGCGCTCCTGCGGAAAATCCCATCAGTCCGAGTGACGCGGTATTAAGACCGAGTGACGCGCCTTTTTCTTGAAGCAGTTTCACCGAGCGTGTCGCATCCGCGAGGGCCTTGGCTCGGGCATCGGGCGTATTGATAGAATATTCCAGCACTGCCGTGTCATACCCATCCTCATTAAGACGATCTGCGGCTGCGGTTCCCTCCCGAGTCACTGAAAGTACATGATACCCTCCTCCAGGAAAGATTAGGATCGTACCCTTGGAAGGCTTTGAAGTTGTGCGTTGGATAATGAGATTTGGCTTTGAAAAGACCGTGATGGCAGGCGTATCACCGCTTCTTGGAACAATTGGATTCGGTGGCGTGAGCAGCGGATTTCCCTCCAGATCAATACGCGTTGCTGTGGCTAGGTCGCTAGGTGATTGCTGATCCACTGCACGCATCATGGTCATGGCACCGAACATCAGCATGAGAAATAAAAACGAGGGGGCATTTTTCATATCCTAAGCTCTACAGCTTTGAAGCGAAACGATCCAAGTGATTTCGCTACCAATCACACTTGCTGAACCTCCCGATTCGGCGATGCTGAGAGTAATGTTGGCAAAAATCCCATTCCTCCTTGCGGCGACCCTCGTTCTCCTCATCGTTCCTGCTTATGCACAAAGCGATTCTACAAATTCTCTTAATCACCTTGTTCTCCAAGCCATCCGTGCGATGCCTTCTGGTGGTGGCTATTCCACAAGCTCCTTCGCCACGCAGGCGATGGAACGAGCTGTCAGCGTTCGGGAGGGCACTCTGGCGGTGCAGCCCGATCACGCAATACCGAGCTACTGCTCTGAGGCCACCTATCTGGTTTTTTTGAAAGTCATTGAGCAACTTAAAACAGATCACCCAGAATGGCTGAATCGAGAAATCCTCTCTGCCCTGCGACCCGTCGCACAATCTGACGGAACAGGAATCTGGGGACGATGGAATGCCAATGGCCCTGGCACGGCACGGCTCTTTTACGAGCTGGGACTGGGTCAAAATTTCACCGATCTGCACGAGGCACTCCCCGGAGATTTTTTGAAAATCTTTTGGACGGATTCCATCGGAGCTGCGGAGCATGGACACTCTGTCATCTATCTCGGCACGAACAAAGTCAATGGGGTGGAACAGCTTCGTTTTTGGTCGAGTAATCTTCATGCTGGCTACGGAGAAAAAACAGTTCCTTTGAGCCGAGCACATCGACTGCTATTCTCCCGTTTTGAGCATTCCGAAAACCTTGCTCGCATCAGTACGCTCCCTCGCTCCGATCCTTATCTTGCTTCACTTCAACGGCGATCTTCGACCCCTGAGGAAATGGAGTCGCTTTGCGGTGTCCGCTGACGGAGATAGGCCGCTAGGATCAATCCTGCTGCCATCAGGTAAGCAATGCTACTCCAGGAGATGGCACCACTCATCCGCTCCATTGGCGTGCCTCTTCCGTAAGTGGTGATCCAACCGACCAGAAGCGGTCCGAGTGCTCCACCACCCCAGCCCAGAAGATTCATCAAACCTACCAAGGAGGCCCGATCTCTCGACTCCACGAGATCAAAGGCCGAGGCAAAGATCCCACCATCATAACCTCCCTTGCAAAATCCAAAGCTAATCATTGAGGCAAACAGAATTGGTAGTGTCCCTGCATGACCCACAGCCACCACACAGAAGAGACCGAGAAGCAGAGCTGCAATCTGCACCAGCATTCGCGCACTCCGAATCGTGAGAGATAGATGATCTGCCAGAATGCCCGAAAGAGGACAACTCACGGCACTCGCAAGCTGAATGGTGGCCACGGCTGAGAAACCTGCCGAGACAAGACTGAGGTGGAATTTTTCGAAAAGAAAAGTTGGAGCCCAAACAAGAAAGATCGCTCCCACCCCATTAACACAGGCAAAAGCAGCCATGAGAAGTGGCACTCCTGGTGATTTCAGAACACGAGAAAATCTCACAAGCATTCCGCTCTCCTCATCTTCCATTGGGGGCGATTTACTCCCCTCCTTGCCTCCTCGGGATATGTCTCGTAGCCGAACCCAGAGGATCAGCGAAAAACAGATCCCCGCGAGCCCAAATCCATAGAAGGCCCACCTCCAACCAAAGTGTGCTGCAATCACAGCACCCAGCCATCCCCCGACAATTGTCCCGAGATAGACCGCAGACTGGTGAAATGAGAGTGCCGTCGAACGCGTCTGCACTCCATGATAGTCACTCAGCAACGAGGCAGCGGATGGAAAATAGACAGACTCCCCAAGTCCGATCAGGGAGCGGGCAGTTACAAACTGCCAGAGCTTCGCACACATTCCTGTCATCCCTGTCATTAGACTCCAGAACAGACATCCTCCAAGGATGAGCCCTTTGCGCGAGAGCCGATCTCCCAGAAATCCTGCAATCGGAGAGGAAATCGCATAAACCACCATGAAGGCACTTCCGATCATCCCTAGCTGTGCCTTAGAAAATCCAAAGTCTTTCTCCAGTAAGGGAAAAAGACTGCTGATCGCCTGCCGGTCAGCATAGTTCAGAAGACAGACACACCAAAGTAACCCTAGCACGATCCACTTTTCTTTCTGGTCAGACTCCTTCATCAAGGACGAATCATGCACAGCCTCGCTCCATGCGCAAAGTTCTCTCTCTGGCAGAGGCATCATTTGACAACAGCTAGCTATCTAGCTAGTTTTATTTGATGGAACCCTCAACGACACTTTCCTTCGGCACCTTTGAGGCTAAGAACAAGCTCTCCTCTCTTATCGATCTTGCTTCCAAAGGAAGCCGCATCTGGATTACCAAACGAGGGAAACGCGTTGCCCTCCTCTCCTCTGGGAACGAAAAAAACGGATCAATCAGCAGCGATCTTCTCTCCTCTTTCCGCAAAATCCGAAGCCGATCCAAGTTGGGCAAAGGTTCCCTAAAATCTCTGATTGAGGAAGGACGACGGTGAATCAAGTCGTAGCAGATGCCTCGTTCTGCGGAGCATGGATTCTGGAAGATGAATCCTCAGAAAAAGCCGAGCAACTTCTCTCTTTGTTAAGCAAGGGTACAGTGGAACTCATTGTCCCCGCCCTCTGGCACTACGAGATGAGCAATCTACTCCGCTCCGCATTGCGGAGAAAAAGACTCAGCGAAGAGGATCTTTGGGAGGCCCTCGAAACCTTGGAACAAGTTCCTATCGCTCACGAAGATCTCCCCGAGTCGCCCGCTAGAAAACGCACCCTCCATCTGGCTCTTCAGTTCGATCTCTCCTCTTATGACGCAGCCTATCTGGAACTCGCCGACCGCCACAAAATCCCCCTGCTGACCTCTGACACAAAGCTCAAGGCAGCAGCTAAACAACTTGGATTGGGGCCTAAGTGAGTGGGGATAGGCTGAAGGCTTTTAGGCTATTAGGTCAGAGGGAAGTTAATAGGCAACTCATGAAGGGCTTCTGATTCAAAAAGCTCTGCGTCGTTTGTATGCCACCAGAACGATAACTCCAGCTAAGATACATAGCGCGTAAGTGGAGGGTTCAGGGACTGCGCTTACGCTTGCTACACGGAACCCGACAGCGCCGTTCGCATCCCCCGGGTTGTCGCTGTTGCGAGACGAGGACTGCAAGTCGCCGGCGTTCGAGTGCCAAAAACCGCCGCGAATCCCGCGATCCGTATTCGGATCGGTATTGGCTCCTGAATAGGCACTCTCTTCCCACTGAAAGACATTTCCTCCCTGTCCCATGGTTCCGTAAGGACTTAATCCTCCTGCTTGATAGACCGAAGCTGGTTGAGATGCCACGCCGTTATAATCTGCTGTGTTGGGATCTGTCCCGCTTGCCACTGCTGTCGGGAGTGTGTTCCCAGTTGGGTAGAGGTTGTAGGAGGTCGTCTGCCAGCTGTAATAGGCAGATTTATACCATTCGTTCTCGCTCGGCAGGACATACTTGGCGAGCGAGTTTCGATAGAGATTATTGGAATTGTACCCCGCATCAGTTGGTGTCCATAGGCTCATGCTGTAGCTGCTATTGCTATAGGTGAGATTATACGCAGGACTGTATCCAGAATTTGTATCCAGGAAGTTCACAAAGGCTGCTGCCTGAAACCACGAAACATTCGCTGCTGGCTGATCGCCGATCCATGCTCCTCCTGCGACTCCTTGGAGACCATTGGCGGTCGCAGCATTCAATTGGTTCTGGGAGATGTCATAGGTGCCGATGGAGTAGGTGTAATTCACAGCTCCGTAGCCGGTGGTATCGGCGGCATTGCCTGCATTCCCAATAGTCTGAAAATCAAGAGAGAAGGTATTTCCTCCAGATCCGAAGGTTTCAGTTGTTGTCTGGGCCTTCGCGTCGAAGTCGAATGAGGTGAGTCCAGCGAGCAGTGCTAGTGCGAGGATGGTTTTTTTCACAGGTAGGGATTTGATTTTGGTAGGCGTTATAATTAGTTGGAAAATTTGTGCATTGCACGATAGCCCCCGTCAATACAGAAAAGTGTTCAAAGTAGTCACACTCGCTGGATCGAGAGTATCAAGAATGAGGCTGCTCTACCTCCTGATTTTTTATGCCCCTATGGGGTGATGATTTTGGATGAAGAGCAAGGAGTCGTGAGCGAATGGCGTAGTATGCCTACGCCGAGCGAATACCAAGCCGTGGGAACGGCTGGGATAGCCTACACGAAGTGTAGCCCGTAAGGGCACTACTCGCTGGAGCGAGAGTGGCAACAGCAACGCAGTTGTTCGCCAAAAGCATCCCCATGATTATGGCGAGTGGATTTGGGAGGGAGAGCAAGGCGAAGTCACGCCCGAGTTTAACAACCGTAACAAACTGAACCTTCTCGATGGCGCAGGAAGTTTGGATGCGGGGCTAGGCGCTCAAGCACAGCTGTATGAGACATACTGCAAGCACAGAGCAACAACGCCCCGCGCCAAAATCCCAAGACGAGAAGGCTATGCCTTCTCCACTTGCCAGTATTCCAACTCCACTGGCGTATCCCGTCCAAAGATGCTGACTGAAACACGGAGTTTACCGCGCTCGGGATCGACCTCTTCGACGATTCCCTGCTGGTTCTGGAAGGGGCCATCAGAGACTTTAACTTTATCGCCGACTTCAAAGCTGATTTTTGGCGTGAGGGTATCCTCGCGCTCTTTCATCTGGGCGAGCATTCCTTCGACCTCTTTTTGGCGCATAGGAATGGGTCTATCCTTGGTTCCGGCAAATCCGATCACCCCTGTGGTGTCTTTGATAAAATACCAAGTCTTATCAATGAGTTCGTCATTTTCATCAAAGAGATGCATGTTGACGATGATGTAGCCTGGGAAAAATTTGCGCGTAGTCTCAGTCTTTTTGCCGCGTTTGATTTCCTGTACGCGCTCCGTAGGAATCAGAACCTCATACACCAGATCTCCGAGTTCGTCAGTCTTGATGCGTTTGACAATATTGGCGTGAACTTTTTTCTCATGTCCTGAGAGGACATGAACGACGAACCATTGATCTTTAGGAGCGAGTGCCATGATAAAATTACGAAAACTATTACTGCAAGAGTGACTACGGGTGGGTCAGAAAGCCGACCACATTGATGGTGATAAAATCAAAAAAGGAGATGTAACCGCCGACAAGTAGCATCGCAATGATGACTACTAGTGTGGAATCCCACAATTCTTTATATTTCTTGAAACCGCGTTCGCTATCGTCCCAAGGCCACTGCACCTTCGTCAATTCCGTACGCACTTCGCTGAAATAGGTGCCGATAGGATTAGCCATAATTTTGAGTAAGTGCGAGGAAGTGATGAAAATTTATAAAACAGGCCAGGAGGGACTCGAACCCACAACAAACGGTTTTGGAGACCGCTACTCTACCAATTGAGCTACTGACCTAGTTTTAATAGTGTACTGTATTAGTCAAGAATCTCGGAGACACGACCTGCACCGACGGTGCGTCCACCTTCGCGGATAGCGAAGCGGATGGTCTTCTCCATAGCGATAGGGCTACCGAGTTCGACTTCGATGGCGACATTGTCACCAGGCATGACCATTTCGACTCCTTCGGGGAGAGAAACTGTGCCGGTCACATCGGTCGTGCGGAAGTAGAACTGAGGACGGTAGTTGGTGAAGAACGGGGTATGACGACCACCTTCTTCCTTGCTGAGCACATAGATCTCGGCCTTGAACTTCTTGTGAGGCTTGATGGAGCCGACCTTGGCGATAACCTGTCCGCGCTCGATGTCATCCTTCTTCACACCACGGAGAAGAATACCGACATTGTCTCCAGCTTCTGCTGTGTCGAGAAGCTTACGGAACATTTCGATGTCGGTGACGGTGGTCTTCTGGGTGTCGCGGAGACCAACGATCTCGACTTCTTCACCCTTCTTGAGGATACCACGCTCGACACGGCCAGTTGCCACGGTGCCACGACCTTCGATGTTGAACACATCTTCCACGGGAAGGAGGAAGGGCTGATCCTTTGGACGCTCAGGCATTGGGATGTAGTTATCAACGGCCTCGATGAGGGCGAGGATGTTCTTCTCCTGCTCAGCATCGCCTTCGAGAGCCTTCTTGGCACTACCGCGAACGATAGGAATATCGTCACCTGGGAAATCGTAGGAAGAGAGAAGATCACGAACTTCCATTTCAACGAGATCGAGAAGCTCTGGATCATCGACGAGATCAACCTTGTTCATGAAGACAACGAGCGTAGGAACGCCGACCTGACGAGCGAGCAGGATGTGCTCACGGGTCTGAGGCATCGGGCCGTCAGCAGCACTGACAACGAGGATAGCTCCGTCCATCTGGGCAGCACCGGTGATCATGTTCTTCACATAATCGGCGTGTCCTGGGCAATCGACATGCGCGTAGTGACGCTTGTCACTCTCGTACTCGACATGGGCGGTGGAGATTGTGATACCGCGAGCCTTTTCTTCAGGGGCAGCGTCGATCTGGTCATAGGCGCGAGCCTGGGCCTTGCCGGTCTTAGCCAGCACAGTCGTGATAGCTGCCGTGAGAGTTGTCTTGCCGTGATCCACATGTCCGATCGTACCGATGTTCACGTGGTCTTTATTGCGTTCGAATGTATCCTTAGCCATATGCTTGGGTTGTGTCTGGTGGTTGTTTTGTTTGTTTTGGTGATTCTTTTTCTATCTCGCCTGTTCTTCTGACTTTTTCTTCTGGAGCCCATGACCGGGATTGAACCGGTGACCTCGTCCTTACCAAGGACGTGCTCTACCAACTGAGCTACATGGGCCTCTGATTTTTTGAAACTTTCCCGACCCGCATTGTAGCATTGTTTTTGTATCAACGCGGAGCCGTTTAAATTTTTGAAAAGAACATCGGCCTGATGGTGTCTGTTTGGACGCCGGGCCGTTTTCCGCACCTCCCTAAAAACACCGACCGCACATGACCATGTAAGAACTGGCGACTGCGCAACGATGCTTTACAGAAAAAAGCGGAGTGGAAGAATGATTCGCCGTGCTTCTTCTGTCAAAAGCTATTTTAGGGATTTTAGAGATGTTTCAGTGCAAGCGATAGTGCATGATTATCGGTATGAGTCTTGATGTTCCAGAACAGAGGCCCGACTTGCTTGATGTCGCTTCGTGGCGGCGTGATTATCTCCATGCCGAATTATGCAGGGCGGATCTTCATGTCAGTCCGTTGGAGCAGTTTCATGCGTGGCTGGTGGATGCCAAAAAATATACACCCGTTCTTGAAGCAACAGCCATGACGCTCTCCACCGCCTCCGCAGAGGGTGAAGTCTCCTCACGCATCGTCCTGCTCAAGGGGTATGATGAGAATGGATTCCGGTTTTTCACCAACACGGGAAGCCGCAAGGCTCAACAGATCGCTTCCAACTCCTCTGTCTCCTTGCTCTTCTACTGGGAGTCCATGGAGCGGCAAATCCAGATCAATGGCCGCGCCTGCCTTCTGCCGCGTACCGAGACAGAAGCCTATTTTGCCATCCGCCCACGCGAGAGCCGTCTGGCAGCTTGGGCCTCCAGCCAGAGCGAAGTCATTCCCGACCGTAAGACTCTCGAAATGCGTGTCGCTGAAATGAGAACGCGCTTTACCGACCTCGAAGTTCCTACTCCCGATTTCTGGAGTGGCTATCTCGTGACACCGCACCAATACGAATTCTGGCAAGGCCGCTCCAACCGCCTTCATGATCGCTTCCGTTATCAGCTCAGGGAAGGAAGCTGGGCGATCGACCGACTCAGCCCGTGATTGTTCCTCGCGATTCTCCACTACCAAAATCTCCACTCCTTCCACTCATCCTACTGAGAAGAGGAATTGGATATTTGTGGCGAGTGCTTCGTGAAACGGTGCTCATCTATGGTCGTATCAACGGCGAACAAAGCGCAGCGGCTTTTGCCTACTACGCGCTCTTTTCACTCGTTCCGCTTGTTGTTCTCCTACTGACACTCGGCTCTTATTTTCTCCCTGCCGAAAATGTCATGGAGACCATCCATCGCTTCTTTCCCATCGGTGATGCACAGCAGGATCTCTTTTGGAAAATGGTCAACGGTCTCGAAAAATCGCGCGGCAGCGTCAGCCTTGCCTCCGTGGCGATTCTCACCTGGGCCTCGTTACGCTTTTTCCAATCCCTCGTCCTCTCCATCAATCACGCCTGGGGGACGCGCCATCTTCCCTGGTGGCAAATGCCGGTAAAAAATCTCCTCGTCATCTTTGCCATGTCTGGCTCGCTGATCGTCGGAACCGTTGTGCCTGCTCTCCTCCAGGGAGTTGCCCGCATTCTCCATTCTCTGAAAGCTTGGCTCACCCTCGATTTCCCGATGCTAAATATCGGCAGACTTCTGGCACTTGTTGATTTCAGCCGTTATGTCGGCGGAACACTCGTCCTCTTCTACTGCTTCACTGTCCTTTACATGCTGGCTCCACGGCACCGAATTCATTTTGGTCAGGTTTGGTTTCCGGCCCTCCTTGTCTCCCTGCTCATGCAGATCGGGCAGGCTTTCTTCGTCAACATCGTCCCCAAACTCATCAACTACAGTGCCATCTATGGCGCGATGGGAAGTATGATGTTCCTCCTGCTCTGGGTCTATATAACAGGAGTTATCATCATTGGCGGCGGCTGCCTCTGCGCGGCACTCCATCACCTGCGACGACATTCCTTTATTAACGCACTTCACGGAGGGTTCCCTCCCTTAGTCAACAGCGAGGAAGCGATGACCTCAACCGATCATCCAACTCCGTAATAGGAAAGCGAAGGATGATACTTGAAACCTGAGTAAGAAACTGAAGTAGCCATCAGAAAGACCTCCGACTTCTGATCTTTGCCTCTGATTTTCCTACTCAATCCAGGTCAGCACATTGAAGTTGCAGGCGATCAAGATCGCGACGATGAGCAACAGTCCAAGGATCTTGCCGACAATCGCTACAGGAAGCCCCACCACAGCCCAGCGTGTCAGCGCATCTTCAAAGGCGACTTGCTTAGGGGTTGGTTCTTCAAGTTGAGGAAATTCACTCGCGAAAAGATTACTCATGAGATTCGAAGTAGCGGAGGATGCTCTCGGTGTCAACGCTGCCGAACTTCTAAGACTTTCGTGGAGCTGCTTTAGCCCCAATCTTTCCTTTGACTCCAGGCTTGGATTTACCTTTTTCGCCCCGCTTTTTCATCGCGGCGAATCGGGCATTCTTAACTGGTGGTTTTTTGGCACCGAGAGCTTTGCCACCGAGGCGAACACCAGGCTTCTTCTTTTTAATCCGTTCTGGAAGCACCACAGGCTCTTGTTGTGTATTCTCAGGAACTGCGGGACGCAGAGCTGCCTTTTTACGATCTTGTACTTCACGGGTCTCGCGGCTTCTCAGGCGGAGGCGGATCGGGAGCCCTGGATAGGGCCAGCGTTCACGGAATCTGTTAAAGAGATATTCACGATACGCATCGGTGATCAGATCGGCATCATTGACAAAGAGCAAAAACTCCGGCGGGCCAAAGGGTCTCTGCACTTCAGGCACAACCTGCGTCGCATACAAAAGTTTGAAGCGTTTACCTGATTTGGACGGGGGCGGATGGACTTCAAAAAGCTCGCGGAAGAAGCGGTTTAGCTCCCCCGTGCCGATGCGTGTCTCGGCCTCTGTGCGTACACTCTGGAGCGCGGTAAAAATACGGCTGAAGCCCTGACCTGTCTTGGCCGAGAGGCAGACCACAGGAGCAAAATCGAGAAAGAAGAGATTCTTGCGAATGACATCAGACTGTTCTCCCTGTGAGGCACGACCACCATCCTCCTTGCGGACGAGATCCCATTTGTTGAGTAGGATGATGCAGGCTTTGTTTGACTCCTGAAGCATCCCAGCGATGCGCTTGTCTTGCGCTGTCACACCACTCTCAGCATCTATCACGAGCAGCCCTGCATCGGCGCGGCGGATCGCCTCTTCGGATCGCATCGCACTGAAGATCTCTACTGAAGTATCTGGACGGGAGCGATGGCGTAACCCTGCCGTATCGACTAAAATATAATCTTCGCCCCCCAGCTCACAGCGGACATCGAGTGCGTCACGAGTCGTTCCAGCAATATCACTCACAATGCTCCGTTCTTCGCCAAGCAGACGGTTGAGCAGGGAAGATTTGCCCACATTGGGACGACCGACAATGGCCAGCCTCGGTGCCGCTGCATCCTCAGGAATCGCTGCCTCCACGCCTCCCAGCTTTTCACCGATGAGCGCAAGGAGATCATGCGTCCCGCGACCATGAGCAGCACTGATCGTCATCATCTCAGGAAATCCGAGTTCAAAAAAATCCGCGACCATTGACTCGTGCATCTCCTGATCGATTTTATTGATGATGAGAATCAGAGGCCGCCCACCGACTCGCAGCATTGCCGCAAGCTCACGATCAAGCGGCGTTAACCCCGCCCGTCCATCGACGACAAAGAGCAGCAGCTCGGCACTCGCGATCGCCGCTTGAGCAGCAAGATGTGTGGCTTCGGCAAAGTCAGGATCGGGCGCGTCACCGATCCCCCCTGTGTCTATGATCTCAAATGGCACCGGCCCTTTTTTACAAATACCAGCCAAGCGATCCCGCGTGACACCGGGCTGATCGTGGACAATGGCGACCCGTTGTCCCATCAGGCGGTTGAAGAGGGAAGATTTGCCCACATTGGGGCGACCGACAATGGCGACGCGTCTCATGAAGAAATTTTATTTTTTGGAAGAATGTAGATGTTCTGGCTTCGTATGCCCACCGTCATGAAGCTGGCTGATGCCTTGAGCAAGATAGCCGATGCCGCTAATCAGGGTCACGATTCCTGAAACCCAGACAATCACGCCTGCATGACTCCATTGCAGCATAACGACCGAGATCGTAAACATCTGCAAAAATGTCGAGGTCTTTCCGGCAAGCGAAGGTCTGACATCGAGATGGTCATTGAGCAAACGAAGCACAGCACACCCTGTGACAATGATGATATCCCGTGCAATGACAAGAACTGGATACCAAACAGGAAGCTGATACGGCCAGTTGGTGACACTCAGCGTGATGATGGCGGTGAGCATGAGCCCCTTATCGGCAATCGGATCGAGAATGGCACCGAGGCGTGATTTGAGATGATATTTTCTGGCCAGCCAACCATCAACTCCATCGCTCAGAGCAGCCGTGAGAAAGACCCCGATCGTTGCCAAGCGCAGCATCTCATCGGGATGGCCCGCTGTGACACTCTTGCCATAATAGATCGCAAGCACCACAAAGACAGGAATCAGAAGAATCCTGCCGATGGTAATTTGATTCGGAAGTGTCATCAGAATGGGATTAGAAACCCGTATTATAAGGAATCAGGAACTCAGGAGCTCAGGAAGGAAGAAACTGTCGTTTCCATGCAGAGAGTGATCGGTTAATTCTCATGGGAAGCTCCTCATGGAATACTTGGAAACAGAAAATAAAATTCCGAAACAGCTTCGTGGTTCTGCGGGACGCAGGAATTCCAACCTCGCACTGGCTCTCCTTCTGCTGCCCCGAACACGGCGGCATGATGCCTTTCTCTTCCATGATTTCTGCCGCTTGGTAGATGATATTGCCGATAGCACCGTTTTCACCAATTCAGAAAAACAAGCTACACTGAATGCCTGGCTCTCCGCATTAGAACCAGGAAATGAGAGCGAGCTGCCCACGGATTTTCTGGAAATGATTCTCCGTCGGGGTCTTGGCCGACATCTCCTGAGTGAGATCATTCGTGGGATGCTCATGGATACGGAGCAGAACCGCTACGCCGCATTTGAAGACCTCCGTCTCTACTGCTGGCGTGTCGCATCTGCTGTTGGAATCATCAGCGCACGGATCTTCGGAGCTAAGGGGACTGTGGTCACGCGCTATGCAGAGGAACTCGGCATTGCCCTCCAGCTCACCAACATCCTCCGCGATGTCGCCGAGGATGCAGCAATGAACCGCATCTATCTTCCCCAGGAAGATCTGCTTCGCTTTGGAATCTCGAATCAGGAATTGCTGAATGGCTCTCACTCCCCCGCGATGACCCACCTGCTGAATTATCAGGCAGAACGGGCCGATTCCTATTTCGCAAAAGCTGAGTTGGCCTGGGCAGAGATGAGCACAAATCAAAAACGACTCATGAGCCCAGCCCGCCTGATGAGTGCTATCTACCGCTATCTGTTGCTCCAAATGCACCGCGACCGCTACGATGTCTTTGCAAGGAAATACCGCATCCCGTCATGGAAGAAGCTGCTGCTCACACTTCGCGTGATGAGTGGAGGAAACTGAGAAAGCAGATTTGAATCTGGAAGGCAGGAAAGGGAAGAAAACCTAAAGAAATTATTTAGACTCATCTATCCTCCAAACCCATCTGCCCACGCCTTGACCTCAGGTGCCATTGTCACCATGTCGGGCCAGCCACGCATGTAGCCTTCGCCTGGCAGCTTGCGTGTCGCGTCAAATCCCATGTGCGATCCCATGTTCGGAACAGTTGGTGCGTGATCGAGACTATCGCTCGGATTCTTGGTCATCGTACTATCACGCTGAGGATCAGTATTGGCCATCCAGCGGAACATCACCTCGGAGGTATTCTGCACATCACAATCTGCATCCACGACGACGATATATTTCGCAAACATCATCTGCCCCATTCCCCAAAGGCCATGCATAATCTTGAATGCCTGCCACGGGTATTGCTTCTTGATCGAGACAAAGACGAGGTTGTGAAATGTCCCTTCAGCAGGCAGAGCCATATCGACGATCTCAGGGAAGTTCATTTTGAAAATCGGGAGAAAAATCCGAACACTTGCCTCCCCCATGTAGAAGTCTTCCATCGGAGGAATCCCGACAATCGTACAGGGATAGACCGCCTCTTTGCGATGGGTGATCGCCGTGACATGGAAGACCGGATAGTCATCAACTGGCGTGTAGAATCCCGTGTGATCGCCAAACGGCCCCTCAGCTCGCATCTCACCAGGCTGGACGAATCCCTCAATCACAAAATCACTCTCCGCAGGCACCTCCAGTGGCTGTGTCACACACTTCACCAGATCAACCGATTTCTTTCGCGCAAATCCAGCAAAGAGAATCTCGTCGATTCCATCGGGCAGAGGAGCTGTGGCTGCCAGCGTGAAAACAGGATCGCCACCGAGACAGATGGCGACTGGCATTTTCTCCCCGCGCTCGTAGTAGCGCTTCCCATGGCGTGCTCCCACCTTGTGAACCTGCCAGTGCATTCCTGTTGTCTGCCCGTCATAAATCTGAATGCGATACATCCCGACATTCCGCTCTCCTGTATCGGGATCCTTCGTATAGACCGTCGGGAGTGTGATAAATCGCCCTCCATCCTGCGGCCAGCATTTGAGAATTGGAAGCTGATCCAGCGAAAACGAATCTCCCTCCTCCATACGATGTATGACTTCGTGACACGGTGCATTTTTTACCACACGGGGACGGGCATGAATGAGGTCAATGCCATTGCGAAGGAGTTTCATCGCATCCGCAAAGCTTTTGGGCGGCTTCGCCTTCATCAGAAACTCCAATTGCCCCGCAAGCTCATCCACGGAATCTAGACCGAGGGCCATCGCCATGCGGCGTTTCGAGCCGAGGGCATTGATGACCACAGGGAATTCTGAGATCACGCCGTTGATCGTCGGCTTCTCCAAGAGCAGGGCCTTGCCTCCGTTAGGTGATTTCATCTCACGATCCGCAAGCTCCGTAATCTGAAGCTCTGTGGCCACAGGTGTTGTGATACGGCGGAGTTCTCCGGCCTCTTCGAGAGCTTTCAAAAAAGCAGCGTAAGATGTGTATGCCATAATTGTGTTTGAAGAGAATGACCTTTAGGAACCGCTGATTAAATCGCATAGAGACTGTTGCGGCAAGAACGGGCCGCAGGCAAGGCGGCTTCGCACGAGCATCCCCGCAGTGGGCTGTAAGTGCGCTTCACGCCTGAAAAATCAGCCTTTTGTCTCACAGCAGTCATCATGGAATTTGATCAGCGGTTCCTTTAGTTGCAAGAAAGTCACAAAAAAGATTGATCTCAGGCTCATTCCAAGGAAGATTATCCCCCCGCTTTCCTGGTAAGCCAGAAAGCGCAATCCCTGGAGTTGTAGCTCAATTGGTCAGAGCACCGCCCTGTCACGGCGGGGGTTGCGGGTTCGAGCCCCGTCAACTCCGGAGGGGATTTTTACCTCTATATTTTTTGCCCAAGAGACCACTGCTGCATTGACTGTGCCATGAGATGCGATCAAATGTCATCGCATGATCCCCCCATCTACCAAAGCATTCACTCTGCTTCTGCTTTCTCTTATCTTCATGCCCAAGATGCTTTTGGCTGCGGACAATCCTCTCGTTTCCTCTCCTTCATCTTCCCCTATCGTTGCTCCTTCCAAGCCGACGCTTCAACCTGCCCAACTCACTCCCTCAATGATGGAGAGTGATTCTACGGGCTGGATTGATTTGCTAGAGGATTCGACCCTCTCCCATTGGCATCGCGTGCCAGTCGGAAAACAGGTGAAAAATATTCTTCAATGGAAATTGAATCCCTCAGATAAAACTCTTCATTGCTCAGGGACAGGTGACCATGAAAACTTCCAATATGCGCAGGAATTTGGAGATGGAGTCTTTCATTGCGAGTGGCGGTTTATACCGGTTGAAGGAGCGACTAAATACAATAGTGGTGTTTACATTCGAAATTCCCCTGATGGCTCAATTTGGCATCAGGCACAAGTAGGCTATGGAAACATCGGGTATATCTTTGGCCAAACCCCTATGGGAGGAAAAATCTCTAAATTACGGGTCGATGATCATGTTGTGCAGCTTGGCAAACCTCCAGGCCAATGGAACACTTATGAACTGACTGCCAAAGGCAAAAAAATCACTCTTTGGATCAATGGTGCTGTCACAGCAACCTGGGAATCATGCGAAGTTCCAAAGGGAGAGCTTGGTCTGGAAGCCGAAGGGTGGCAAATCGACTTCCGCAATGTGAAGTTCAAACCGACAGAATAATTGAGAAAGAGGATAAAACATCCCTCCTCTATAAAATTCTCTATCAGGCTGATTATTTACGCGAGAAAGCCATCAGCGCGTAGAAATCGCTAGGATCCTTGAAGAGAATCTCAGCAGCATGAAAGCCAGCATTCACCGCCATTTCATTGAGCGTGGTGATCTCCTCGGGAAAGTCCGAAGTGGTGACATGGCCCACCGCAGTTTCCACTTCTTGTGCACTCAAGCTGCACCAAGATGCTCTCGCCTCTTCAACCCATCGGTGCAAATATTCATTCCGCGATTCCCCAGTAAAGCGCACTGGATCAAAGATCAAGAGTACTCCTCCGCAAGAAAGTCTGCGGCGTAGATCCTGAAGGAATGCTCTTTTTTCTTTACTCTGCAAGTGATGCAGGGAGAGTCCGATGAAGATAAGGTCGTACGACTTTTCTAACTTCTCCACGCCTACAAAAAAATCGTCGCAAATCAGATCCGCCCTGATGCCAGCAGCTTCCAAATTCGTACGCGCTAGATCAAGGGCCACGGGCGAGAGATCCATGCCTGTGTAGGACTTTAGTGCGCGCCCATGAAGGAGATCACTTGTAAACCTTGCATCTCCACATCCCAGATCTAGAAAAGCCGGGGGTATCTGGCGTTTATCCAGGAAGAGGCGCAATGCCTCCCCAGCTTCTCGATGGAAGAGATAATTCTGATCGACGATTTTTCTATAGAGTGCCCATTGATTAAAAAACTCACGGACCGCCTCGGCGTCGTGATGAGATTCGATTTTTGACATAGATCAGAAATTCACCACAGCCCGCACCCCAAGCACCAGCGCATTCCCATATTGCTGCGTACCACCAGGATGTAGAATATATTGCAAATCAGGCTGGATCGAAACGGCCTGGGAAAACTGAAGAGAATACGAAAGTTCCGCCACCGCTTCGAAGGAGCCAGGATAGCCAGCGGAAGCTGTCTCTGCGGCAGTCAGACTTCCGACTTTGGAATAGGCAAAGGCGATGCCCAGCTTGTCTGCATCGCGGGAGGGAATGAGTCGAGTATAGACGAGCCCTGCATCGGCATAGAGGGAGGAAGAACTTCCTGGTTGCGGAGAAAAACCAGCGCGGCAGAAGGAAGAGAGTCCCTTGCCGGAGCAGGTGCAGGAAGGCGCAGCAGGCTGAGGATTCTTACCCCCAGCAGTTGTCGAACCGCTCGCTTTGTCAGGCACGGCTTTATTTGGAACTGCGTAAAGTTGCTGGTCAATGATTCCATAGAAGCCGCTTGTAAAGGCACTCGGTGCAATGCCAGAAGTCAGCTCTTCCTGCGAGTTCTGAAACCAGAATCCAGCTTTTGCCGTTCCTGGTAGTGCCGAGGAAGATGCATTTTGATTCCAGGTTACTGCTAACTCGTTAAGCGAAAGCAATCCCCTCGCAGGGCCGAAGTTCCAATCAAATCCGTTGCGATTGACATTTTGAGCAAACGGATTGGCTTGAGTCAGTGCAGAGCGAAGTGTCAGCCAAGAAGTTGGCTGCACAGCGAGCCGGACTCCGGGCAAAGCAAAGGGATAGGTGGGGCCTCCATTCGGAATATTCAGCGTGAAGAGAGCAGGTGGGCCGAAGGTGCTGTTCACAAAAAGTGATGCGGTATCAGAAGCGAGAAATTCGGTATCAAGTGCCAGCAGCCCTGCGCGTAGGGAGAAGGCATCGTGGAAGAGATTTTGCTGAAGCCAGAGTTCACTCGCGCGAAAGGCCGGATACCCCGCAGCACTACTTACGGTGAGGGAATTGCCCACATACTTCTGACTGATGTCATTGCCATAGAGCCAGAGCCATGCACTCTTGAACGAAGCCCCTTCCCATCCCACGGCTTTCTGGAGATCGGCTGTGAGGGCCAGATTCAGCAATCCAGAGTAGGTCGATCCAGTAGTCATTCCGCCCGTTGTATTGCCAAACAGATCGGAGGTTGATTGCGCCGTGAATATTACTCCATGATCGGCAGCCTCGCGACGGTATCCGAACCCATCACCAAAAATTTGACTCTGCTTGAGCAAGTTAATCGGATCAGGGAGGGAGAGAGGGCTGGCCTCGCTACGCTGAGATAGGGAAGCAGCTATCAGTAGATATAGAAGTGCATGCCGAAGCTTCATGGACACAGTAGAAGATGCTTGATAAGCCACTGGTGAAGTAAAGCCAGAAACTCGTGAGCAGACTAATGTGCAAGTTTCCTCGCTCCAAAAAACGATCCGATCACGACCAGCGCAGCCAATGCCTGTGCCACAATGGTCTCCACGGTAGGAAAAAGAGAAAACCAAACACCTGTCCAATCTGGAAGATAGGGAGTCAGCCAGTGAATGGTCGTCGTCGGAATCCAATGCGCCAGCTGCATCTCCTGTGCCTGTTCACCAACCATGACCAGTAGGACGAATCCGAGGAGGAGTCCTGTCACAACAAGCATTTTCCGATACGGAAGACGGCATTGGGCAATGAAGGCGATCACCCCGACTCCAGCTGTCAGCACGAGACCGATCAAGGCTCCACCAAGAACCACATGATTTCCCCACTTCAGACGGTAGGTTTGAAGGAAGAGAACAATTTCAAATCCCTCACGATAGACGGAACTGAATCCTAGCATTGCAAGACCAAGTATAACATTACGCCGATTGCGATCTCCAGATTTCTCATCCGCCACCAGCTCCCGTTTGCGCCGATGGTGCATCGCAATCCAACCGCCCCAGTAAATTTTGTGCAGAAACCAGTTCATAATGACCAGCAGCACGACAACGGCGATCAATCCAGTAGCGGCCTGAAGATTCAGTGCAGAGACATTCTCGGACATTTTATCGAGAATTCCGATGGCCACCATCCAGGTCGCTAGTGTCGCCATCAATCCGGCAATGACTCCACCTGCAATCGGATTGTGAACCTTGGAAACCGTCCCAGCCATCCCTGCAGTGAGCGCAGTCAACACCAGGACGCACTCCAGTCCCTCGCGAAAAACAAGCACCACGATATCGATCATCGCACCGATGGGAGTTGTGCCAGCTCTTTCGGGATCGGGAGCCCCTGCCTCCTTCATTCCCGTCCAGATAAGCAATGCTGCCGCCAGGATTCCCACCATCCAGAGTGCGGATTGAAGCGGGCGGCTCGGCTTCCTGATCGGAGCTACTTCAAAGGCAGGAGTTGGCTCAAGCAGAGGAAGCGGATTTTGTATCGTGGTGTTCATATGGCTAAAGAATCTTCTGAGAATGTATCTCAATATACTTGAGATTGAGACGCTGTATCAATATAAAACGCTTCTTCACCTCATTTTTTTATTAATACCATTTCTCTACCTCTCGATTCTCAGGACAAAGCGGCAGAGAAGTTCCGTCACCAGATAAAGGGCAAAAAGAATCCCTGTGATCCAGAAACTCGGAGGCAGGTTGGTGAAACAAGCGAGAAAGATTCCCGCCCAAACAGAACCTAGAGCAATCAGAATGGAGAAGGTCATCGCGCTCCAAAATCCGCGGCAGAGACGGGCGGCGATTCCAGCAGGCCCAATCACGAGTGAAAAGACCAGCAGGATACCAACCACCTGACTGGCCAGCGTCACGGCAATGGCCAAAATCACCATGAATGCCGTGGAGAGAGTCGTTAGGGAGAGGCCACGAGATTCGGCAAGATCGGGCTGTAGGCTTGCAAAAAGCAATCGGCGAGAAAAGAGCGCCAATGCGCTGAGGCTCAGGAGTGCGAGCAGAGCTGTTTCCAGAATCTGTGAGTGTGAGACACCAAAGATATTACCAAAAAGGATCGAAGTTGCCTGACCTGCAAACCCTTTATAAAGCGCGAGAAAGAGCGTTCCCACGCCGAGAGAAAAAGAGAGCACCATACCGACTGCCAGTTCACTCCGGTGGAGTTTGTTTCCGGAAATGCCCATGAGGGCACCGGCGGCGCAACTGATAAGGAGCATTCCTTGCAGCGGGGAGAGTGCCAAAAGTGCCGCTCCCGTTGCTCCGGTGAATCCAATATGAGCGAGGGCATGGGCTGCGAATCCGACATTACGGAGGATCACAAAATATCCAACGACAGCTCCCAAGATCGCCGCAAGGGAACCCGCCATAAAGGCATTGCGAACAAAATCATAAGCGAAGAGATGAAAGAATTGCTCACTCATGATGACAGGCCGTTTCGGTGACATTGCTCTCGGCATTCACAATGAAAATACGGCTTCCTGCGTGTACAACATCGATCTCCATGCCATAGAGCCGACTCAGAGCAGGGCCGGTGATGACTTCCTCGACTGTGCCGAGGGATGCTCTGCCTCCTGCCATATAAAGGATGCGATCCATGACTCCAAGAAGAGGGTTGATATCGTGCGCGATAAAAAGAACCGTCGCTCCGGTTTCATCGCGGATCTTGGCAACACGATCCACGAGAAGCATCTGATTCTTAGGATCGAGACTTGCGAGTGGCTCATCCAGAATGAGCAGACGAGGCTTATCAATCAACGCTTGAGCCAAGGCCACGCGTTTCTTCTCCCCACCCGAGAGAATGGTGAATGGGCGATCTGCATAAGAAACCGCCCCCGCGAGTTCCAGAGCATGGGCGACCTCTTCATTCGCCGAAGGCGATGCCCAGGGAACTCCCCATTGTTCACCTCCACGGACAGCCGAGACCAGAGCACGCGCACTCAAAGCCGTTCCCTCCGGGCAGGCACTGGTCTGTGGCATGTATCCGATAGAACGATTGAAATGTCCTGGAGATTTTCCGAAAATACGAATCTCCCCCGAACTCACCGGAGTGAGTCCCAGCAAGGCGCGTAGCAGCGTGGTCTTGCCTGCTCCATTGGGGCCAAAAATTCCGATGAATTCCCCTTCGCGAATTTCTGCCGAGACATCCTGCAGGATCTGATTACCTCCAAGACGAATCCCGAGATTTTTAATCGAAAGGGCAGAGGTCATTGCAGGGCTCATGGTAACACGCTCCCGACGGCTTGAAGTTCTGAGAGCATCCAATCGACATAATTCTTGGCATTAGATGGTTGAGTCTCAGTAACACCGACCACAGGCACCCCATTCTTCCGAGCCATCTCCTGCATTCGTTGTGTGGAGGGATCACTGACTTGGGCATTATAGAAAAGAATTTTTGCCGTTTTACTACTCAGGCTTTTTTCAAAGGCCACCGTGTCGGCAAAACTCGGCTCTGTGTCATTCATCACAGCAATTTGGTAGTCGTTATTCAGCATTGTGAATCCGAGAGCGGTCGCCATGTTACCGAAAACTGGTTCCGTAGCCGTGACCTGCATGCCCTGAGTTTTGTGACGGAGTTCAGTAATCTTATGAAGCAAAGGCTTCATGGAGTCGTCAAACGCAGCCACCGCCTCGGGTTTCTTCAACAGCTCTGCAAGCTTCGCCACAAGTGCAGGCATCGTTTGGGGATCATACCAGATGTGGGGATTCGCCCCATCCTTAGCCCCGATCAGATCAGAAACCTTGATCACCACGCGGCCTGTTTTCCCCTGCGCGGAGAGAAGCTTCTCCATCCAGGTGTCGTAGCCAAGACCTGAGTAGATCACGATGTCGGCATCGGCTACCGCTTTAGCGGTCTTCACATCAGTCTGAAATTCGTGGGGATCCTGATTCGGATTGCTCATGATGCTCACGACTTGCGCCGATGACCCCGCCACCTGCGAGGCAACGCCTCCGTAGAAATTCTCGGCAGCAACGATGGTGAGTGGCTCTGCACGAAGAGGGACGGCAGAGCAGATTGAAATGAAAGCCAGAAGAAGAGAAATGCTTTTCACAAACGGCCAACATGAAGTAACGATAGTGATATGTCAATCTCATTAAGAAAGTTTAAAAAAAAGCTCGCGCCCTTTATAATCTTCATGGCTTGAACTCCATTCCGGCCACGATCAATCTACCTGCTTACGCATGGAACGACGCACCACACGACAAAAAGAAGCCATCAAGGCAGTCTTGATAGATCAGGATCGCCCGTTGCTCCCTGATGAAATCCATGCCCTTGCGCTCAAAACCGTTCCTTCAGTCGGCATCGCCACCGTCTATCGTTCACTCAAAACTCTTACCGAAGATGGTCTTGTCCGCTGCGTGGAGATACCTGGTCAGCCGCCGCGCTATGAGGGAACGGATAAAGGGCATCACCATCACTTTCATTGCCAACAATGCCAGGGTGTCTTTGATCTTCAGAAATGCGTCGATGGTCTGAAAAAGCTGGCACCGCCTGGATTTCGCGTGACCGATCATGAGATCATCCTCTACGGCCTCTGCAAGAAGTGCTCTTCCTGAAGGTCTCAGGGGTAGCAACTACAGTGAACAGACTAGCAAAAAAATTTGCAACATGGAGAGTCTTTCTCTTTTTGCTGCTCCAACTTGGCGCGAACTCTGTTTCAAGGGCTGATACCCTTCCCTTAATCAAGCCTCATATAGGCCCTCCTGTCCTTCAAGATCTCATGGGGGGATGCTCCCTGAAATGTGCTTTTTTCTGGGACACTTGGGCCTGCACACCTCCAGCTTCGCTCAAACCAGCCTCGGAACTCTGCGATGACGATGCTGTGACCGCGTGGATCTCAGCCACGCAAGGCCCAGGAGAGCGGATCGAATTTCATATACCGAAACATCTTCCACAGGAGTGTCGGGACACTCCCTTCTACGGCATTTCGATCGCCAATGGAGTGATTCGCACTCTCCAGGAATTCCATTTTTATGCACGGGTAAAAACCATGACTCTTCTCGTCGATGGAGAACCCATAGCCCATCTCCATCTTGCCGACACCTGGCGATGGCAGGACTTTACCTTTGATGATATTTCTCTCAACCAAGGAGATGTGATCAGCCTCTCAATTGATGAACTCTATCCCGGAAAAAACTCCCAAAAACCAGGGATCACCGAAATCGTCCTCCAGGGAGCGCACTAAAGCTTTCTTGCTTTTTTGTGAGCGAAGCGGCCTTGCTCGCGCGTCTTGCTCTGCATCCAAAATTCCTGAGCCATAGCCAGAGCATTGGATTGGGAAAGCTACGGAGCGCTAACTTGCTGGTCTGGAGTAAGATTTTGGAAGAGGTTTTTAGAAGGATCAAATTCGATTGACGACACATTCTTTCGTCATAGCCCCCTCTTCTATACCTTGAAATACGTCAATATGAACGATCCCCCCTTTCTTAGCATCTTAGACCAAATGGTTGATTGCCTTTATGGGTTGGATAGAGAAGCAAAGTAAATGCCTTGATTATTCTTTGCACTAAACTCTAAAAATGCTTCGTTCCACAAAAGTTCCTGTTCAAGGTATTCGTGAGTTGGCTGTTCACTAGGGATTGCAAGTCCTGATTTATTTGCAAAAGACCATTCCTCTTTGTTGACAGTTGCATATGTGCAATCAAACATTTTTCTAAATACTTCTGGATAATAAACACCTAAAGAAAGACCGGAGGAGGCAAAATTCCATCCCATAGTTAGATTGGCTTCTTCGATAATCTTTAAATTTCCATTTTCAATTAAAAAGTTGCCACCTTCGGAATAATTCATTTTTTTTGCTGTGGCCTTCATAATGTAGTCATATATTTTCATAGAGACTAGAGAAGAGGTTGGTTGTAATTTTTCGCTTATATCTCCAAGCACTTTTTCAGCAATTCCAGAGGCTCCTGACATTCCTAAAAAACAGGATACCAAAGCACCAACTTTATTAGGATGCTTAGAACCAAGAATTCCTCCAATCTCAAATAATTGAGACCAAAGCTCAATACATTGCCCAAGTTTTAAATAAGGTTTACCAAAGAAAGGCTTTGTCCGATTCAATTCAATAAAATCACTAGCTATGTATCTCCAAAAACCATAGGGTATTTCATCATTCTTTTTCATATAAGAGTTTATTCGGTTGTATCTATTTTAATAGCATTTGTAAAAATCCAACCACCTCGAGCAGGAGATACACACTCTAGTCTGTATGTTCTTGTCATAAGAGAACCATTTTCTTTTGTTTTGAAAGTAAGAGAATCCACTCGAAACTCAGGGATTATTACTCCCTGTTTTGTGCTGAAGCACCCCCCGTTATTATTTAATTTAAGCTCTTCATCAAAATCTAAAGCACTTCCTGTACCTTCTAATTGGACTTGATAAGTATCATTACTTTCATTGATTTGTATCTCTGCATCAAAATTATAAAAGGAAATTGTCATGTTCAGTTTTTTATGTTGTGTTGGAAGTTTTATATATGATATAATTTCATTTCCAATGCGGTGCAATAATAAAAAAAGGAGATTTTGTCAAGGTTTCCTGGCGTTTCTTATCGCCCATCCATGGATCCTGCTTTTCGGTTCTTTGTGGTGAGAAAAAGTGGTTGTTTTATAAATTGCTTCATATTTAGAAGTTCCATGCCCTGTTTTTCCTTGTCGGAGGTTGCTTGCAGCAGCGGCTGCAATGCGATTTAATCCGCTGTTTCTAAACACATCCCGATGACCCAATCTGCCCGTCACTATCTTCTCGCCTTCGTGCTCCCCTTCGTGCTCTTCATGCTAGGGCTGATGGCTGTTTCTGGGGCCAGATCTCTCGGGATGACTCATTTTGGAGGCATTACGCTCGATCCGATGTATTGGATCTATCCGTTGCAGAGCGCAGTCAGCGCGGGGGCACTCCTCTGGTTTTGGAGGAGTTATGATTTCAGCGGCACGACAGCAGGGAAACTCTTACTCGGCATTGGAGCAGGCCTCGTGATCTTCGCCCTCTGGGTTGCGCCGCAGGAGCTCTTTCATCAGCCGCATCGCCTGGAGGGATTTGATCCGAATGTTGTTCCAAGCCTGACTCCATGGATGCTGGCAGCGCGCTTTGCAAGGCTAGTGCTGGTGGTGCCGCTCGTGGAGGAGATTTTCTGGCGCGGCTTTCTCCTGCGCTATCTAGTGCGCGAAGATTTTACATCCCTCCCCTTTGGCAGTGCCAATCGCACGAGCTTCTGGATCGTGGTCGGAGCCTTCACCTTCGTTCATTCCGCAAGCGACTGGCCCGCAGCGTTCATCACGGGGATTCTGCTCAATCTCATCGCTACGCGCACCCGCAGCCTCTCCGCCTGTGTCGCCGCCCATGCCACGGCCAATCTCGCACTCGGTCTCTATATTTGTGCGACGCGCCAGTGGGGATTCTGGTAGGCTTTTTGATGAGATGAAAATCGGCCTCGCTCAGATCAATACAACCGTTGGTGATCTTGCGGGAAATGCCGCGCTTATCCTCAATGCCTACCGTGCTTTGGTGGCCAAGGGTGCCGATCTTGTCGTTACACCCGAGCTGGCACTGACCGGCTATCCGCCGCTTGATCTGATCTTTGCTGGAGAATTCGTAGAGCGAAATCTCTTTGCTTTGAGCGATCTGCATGATGCCTTAGGTGCCATCAGTGATGTGCCACTGATCGTTGGCTTTATCGATCACAATAAGAGTGGGCATGGGAAGCCCTTCTTCAACGCCGCCGCCCTGCTCCGCAAGGATGAGGTGCCGATGATTATTCACAAGCGGTTGCTCCCGTCATACGATGTCTTCGACGAAGCGCGTTACTTTGAACCGGGTGCAGCCTCGTTCCCCGTGGAAGTAGCAGGCAAAATGATCGGCATCACGATCTGCGAGGATCTCTGGTCGCCAGAGTATCTCCCGGGCCCACTTTACCGAGCCAATCCCCCTGCCGATTTGGTCGCCGTCGGAGCCGAGATCCTCATCAATCTCAGTGCGTCACCTTATCAATACAAAAAGCCTGATCTTCGTTTGCAGATGTTACGCAAACAGGCAGAGCATCTTAAATGCCCTATCGTCTATTGCAATTCGGTGGGAGGAAACGATCAGCTCATTTTTGATGGCCATTCCTTGGTCATGGCAGAAACGGGTGCAATCCTTCAGGAACTGAGAGGTTTTGAAGAAGAGTTGGCCGTTGTCGATCTGGCATACTCCCCTCTCGAAGCTGGCAAATCGCGTGATTCGTTGGAAGAACTCTATGAGGCCTTGGTGCTGGGCCTGCGCGATTATTTCAGGAAATGTGGATTTACAAAATCAGTCTTGGGACTGAGTGGAGGAATTGATTCCGCACTGACAGCGGTATTGGCAGTGGAAGCTCTTGGAAAAGAGAATGTTACTGGTGTAGCGATGCCTGGGCCATTTTCCTCGGAAGGAAGTATAACGGATGCCAAGGCTCTCGCCACGAAGCTTGGTATCGAGTGTCTGATGCTTCCGATCACACCTGCTTTTGAAGTCATGAAGGAAGGGTTAAGGGAGTCGTTTGCGGGTAGATCCGAAGATGCCACGGAAGAGAATCTCCAAGCGCGGCTGCGCGGCGTTACCCTGATGGCTCTTTCTAATAAATTCGGCATCCTGCTTCTGACTACGGGAAACAAGAGCGAGCTGGCGGTCGGCTACTGCACCCTCTACGGCGATATGTGCGGAGGGTTGGCGGTCATTTCTGATCTTCCGAAAACTCTCGTTTATGATCTCTCCCGCTGGATCAATCGGAATGACGAGATCATTCCCTGGGCCACGATTGAGAAGCCACCGAGTGCTGAGCTTCGCCCCGATCAGACCGATCAGGATACTCTTCCTCCCTACGATTTGCTTGATGCTGTCCTAGCCCTCTATGTGGAGGAGAATCTTCCAATCCGAGAGATCGTGGCCCGTGGCTATGACGAGATTCTCGTGCGTCGGATCGCAAGCCTAGTGGATCGGAATGAATACAAGCGTAAGCAGGCTGCCCCCGGACTCAAGGTCACAGGCCGCGCCTTCGGCATGGGCCGCAGACTTCCGCTTGCTCAACGCTACAAGCCTTGAGCTGCTCTAGGAGTCTGTTTCTTGCGTCTCTCCAAACTCGGCAATGAGTTCACTCGGCATCTGTTTCTCTGCTTTGGCTCCGAGATCGCGGAGGCGAAGCGCGGTACCGAGAATATTGCCTTTCTGAGAGCTGAGGCGGGCGATGGCTTCATCATGGGCTTCGGAGGCTTGGGTAAGGCGTTGTTTGACAACGAGGAGCCCCTTGGCAAATTCCGCAAGCTTGTCGTGAAGAACACCACCGAGTCGGGCAATCTCAAGAACATTCTTGGTCTGTTTTTCTACCTTCCAAACATTAGTCACGGTGCGGAGGGCAGCGAGCAGGGTGCTAGGAGTCACGAGGATCACACGGTTGGCAAAGGCGAACTCAAAGAGTTTGGGATCGGCAGAGAGGGCAGCTCCAAATGCTGGCTCGATGGGGAGAAACATCATGACGACCTCGGGGGTTTTCCCCTCAAAGAGATCGGGATACCCTTTTTCCGAGAGTGACTTGATGTGCTGCCGTACAGCTGCGGCATGGTCGAGAAGCGCACTCCTGCGCTCAGATTCCTCGGCGGCATTGCAGGAGCGTTCGTAATCAACAAGAGAGACTTTGGAATCGACCACGATAAATCGTCCCTCGGGCAGATGGATGACAGCATCGGGACGGAGGCGATTTTCTGTCGAGACCTGAAGCTCAAACTCGCGTCCCCGTTCCAAGCCTGATAACTCCAGCGTCCGTTCCAAAATCAGCTCTCCCCAGGCCCCACGCCGTTGCGATTCTCCCTTGAGCGCAGAAGCAAGATTGCTGGCATCATCGGAGAGCTGCGTGTTGAGCTTGGCCAGTCTCAGAAGCTCCTGCTGAAGTCCTGTGCTGTTCTTGGTCTGCGACTCATGCACTTCTTCGACGCGTTTCCGAAAGCTCTCCAACTGCTGCTGAAGTGGGGAGAGAAGTCCTCCGATTTTCTCACTGCTAGACTCCGAAAAAACCTTTGTCCGTTCTTCCAGAATCTCCGTCGCCAGATTACGAAACTGAGAAAGGAGCGTCTCGGAAAGCTGCGCCTGCGCCTCGCGGACTTTTATCGCTTCCTCAGAAAATCGCTGCGCTTCGGCCTGCGCCACATGAGTATCTGCAACTGCTCGTTGAGACTCAGCAACAGCCCTCTGCATCTCCGCCTGCACTTGTTCGTTGCGAAGCTGAAGAGCTGAAATTTCAAGCTGCGCCTTAGTGCCTTTGAAAAGCCAACCTACGACAACTCCAAGAGCCAGGCCTAAGAGAAGGCCAAGAAGAAGGAGAAGTGTCGGATTCATTGATGAAGACTAGCGGAAAGAGATCAGCCATCAGAAGTCAGAACTCATTTCATCCTTCAGTCCTGACCTCCGACCTCTGTCTTCTGCCCCTACGGGGCTACTCCAGACTCGGTGCGTGCCAGCCGCCCGAGGGGAGCAGGACATCGTTGACTGCCTCGGGCCCCCAGGTGCCTTTCTTGTAGGGGTGAACAGGAACGGCGTTGTCGATGATTTTTTCGACGATACGCCATCCTTCCTCGATCACATCCTGTCGTGCAAAGAGGGCCTGATCTCCCTGAATGGCATCGCCAATGAGTCGTTCGTAGGGAGTCATCTCGTCAGGCTGCTGATCGACAACCTTGAGCTCGGTCGGCTCGCCCACCATCCGTTCGCCATCGATTTTGACCTGCATACTGATGCCAATTTCAATGCGGGGAGAGAAGAGGAAGCGAACATAGTTGTGAGCGGGGGCCTGCTCGTTGGGAAAGACAACTTGGGGAGGGCGGCGAAACTGAACGCGCACTTCGGTGGCGGTAAGAGGGAGGTTTTTCCCCGCGCGGATATAGATCGGGACTCCCTGCCAACGCCAGTTGTCAATAAAGACGCGCACTGCGGCGAAGGTCTCGGTGCGGCTCTTGGGCGCAACTCCAGGCTCCTGAAGATAACCCTCGAACTGCCCTCGCACGATGTCGTTCGTTGAGATGGTTCGGATGGAGCGAAAGAGCTTCACCTGTTCGTCGCGCACGCGCTCCATGTCAGGCCAGTAGGGAGGCTCCATGCAGAGAAAGCCAACGACCTGCATCAGATGGTTCTCAATGACATCGCGGAGGCAGCCTGTCTTATCATAGAAGGCACCACGACCATCAACGCCGAAGGATTCCGCCATCGTAATCTGAATATGGCTGATGTAGTTGCGGTTCCAAGTTGGCTCAAGGAAAGAATTGGCAAAACGGGTGTAGAGGACATTCTGCGTCGCCTCTTTTCCAAGATAATGGTCAATACGAAAGACCTGCTTTTCATCCAGCACCTCATGAAGAATCCGATTAAGGGCTTCCGCGGAGGCGAGATCATGACCGAATGGCTTTTCAATAACGACACGGGCATTGGTCAGGCAGTTGGCCACTTTGAGCCCCTTGGTGACCGTTCCAAAAAGAATCGGTGGAATGGCCAGGTAATGAATCGGTCGTTCCGCACTTCCAAGAGCCTCCTTCAGACTCGTAAAGGTGGCAGGATCGCTGTAATCGCCATCAACATATTGAAACCCTTCGGAGAATTGCTTGAAGGCCGTTTCGTCAATCCCACGCCCATAGGTGATGATTCCTTCCCGTGCCCGCTCGATCACCTGCTCGCGGGTCATTCCGCTCTTGGCAACTCCGATCACAGGCCCCTCCAGCACGCCGCGACGGTAGAGTGCCTGAATGGTATCAAACAGCTTCTTGTGGGCTAGATCTCCGGTTGCGCCGAAGAGAACAAGCGCGTCGCTTTTGAGAATACTCATAGGAAAGGAAGTTACGGTTAAAAATTCGGAACTTAATGGGTTGCGTCCGCAGGCTTCTCATGATGCCCGCCAAATTCGTAGCGCATCGCCGAGCAGACCTTGTCGGCAAAGAGTGCCATATTGCGGCTGGAGAAGCGTTCGTAGAGAGCCGCCGTTAGCACAGGAGCAGGAACGCCCTCGTCAATGGCAGCCTCAATCGTCCAACGCCCTTCGCCCGAATCACTCACGCGACCGCCAAAGCTATCAAGTCCCGGATCGCGAGCCAGAGCATCAGCGGTTAAATCAAGCAACCAGCTGGCAACAACACTGCCGCGCCGCCAGACCTCGGCAATCTCAGGAAGATCGAGATCGTATTGGTAATTCTCTGGTTCTCGTAGCGGCGTGGTCTCCGCGTCAATCGTCCGCTTCGCTTTGCCGACATTGGCATTCTTCAAAATATTCAGACCCTCGGCATAGGCGGCCATCATTCCGTATTCGATCCCATTGTGAACCATCTTGACGAAGTGCCCCGATCCTGAAGGGCCGCAATGCAAATACCCCTCCTCGGCGGTGCCGCCAACTTTCGTGCGCCCGGGTGTCGGCTCTGCATTTCCCTTGCCTGGGGCAAGAGTCTTCAAAATCGGATCGAGAAAGGCGACGGCATCATCAGGCCCACCGATCATCTCGCAGTAACCGCGTTCTAGTCCCCAGACACCGCCGGAAGTTCCGACATCAACATAGTTGATGCCTTGAGCGGCTAGTTCCTTTGCGCGGCGGATGTCATCCTTGTAATAGGAATTGCCCCCATCAATGAGAATATCTCCCGTACTTAACAGGGGAGCAAATGTGGCAATACTGTCATCGACGAAGGCCGCAGGAATCATCATCCAGATGGCCTTGGGGGCACTGAGTTTGCTGACCAGATCCTGAGGATCTTTGGCAGCGATAGCCCCCTGCGAGGCGAGTGATTGGATCGCAGCCGCGCTGTGATCCCAGACGACGACTTCGTGACCTGCCTTCATGAGGCGGAGAGCCATATTGGCTCCCATTCTACCGAGTCCGACCATTGCAATACGCATGATGATGTCTCCTTGGTTGATTGATTAAGGAAGCCCTGAATAAATCCCTTGAAGTCTGCTGTCGAGCATTTGCTTTCTTTTGATACAACTCTGTCATGAATACACGCATTGGCATCATCGCCGCCATGGAGTCTGAGCTTCGCGATCTCGCCTCCTCACTCGATCACGAACGCACGGAACGCATCGTCGGTCGTGAGATCCATTATGGAAATCTTGAAGGGCAGCCCGTCGCTCTCGTCCTCTGCGGCTGTGGCAAAGTGAATGCCGCTCTCTCTGCAACGCTTCTAGCGGCTCATGCCAAGGTAGCTCGCATCCTCGTCACCGGACTCTCGGGAGGACTCGCCGAGGGATTAAAAATCGGCGACATCGTCATCGGGGATTCCTTCATGCAGCACGACATGGATGCAAGGCCTCTCTTCCCTCAACATGAAATTCCGTTTGAAGGATTCTCGCTGATTGAAGCAGAGCCGCAGCTTCAAGGAATTCTCGTTCAGGCAGCACGGGAAATGCTCGCAACGAAAAGACCGCCAGGATTGGAAGACTCCCAAGTCTCCGAGGGACTCCTCGTCAGTGGAGATCAGTTTGTCTCAAGCTCTGAGGAACGCGAAAAAATTCTCGAAACTCTCCCTGCTGCCTGCGCCGTTGATATGGAATCCGCAGCCATCGCTCAGGTCTGCCGTGCAGCGGAGCTCCCCCTTGGCGTGATGCGCGTCATCTCCGACTCAGCCGATGGGAGTGCCCATACCGACTTCGCCTACTTCGTCACACACTCCGCCTCAGTAGCCTGCGCGGAGACAGTGAGGTTTGCGCTTAGGGCCATCTCCAAAATGTAGAGGAGAGCTGTTTAGTAAGTTAGACTTTTAGTTTAAACTGGCGAGCGAGAGTCACCATCCACACGCCGACCCCTACGATAAATCCACCAGAAAGTGTGATGATGCTGCTTGTGGAAAAATGCGGTGGCGCAGAGCGATTGGCTTCAATCATCAGACAGTATAGTCCAATGACAAAGCAGATCGCCAGACAGGCAAACCACCAGGATTGACGCAAGAGGTTGTCAAAGGTCTCTCGATTTCGTTCGGGTGCTAGCCAGTGATCTCGGTGAGGAATATTGATACCGCCTGGAAAAAATCGCATAAGCCAGCACATCGCAACAACAAACAAGGGAAACACGCAGCCAAAGACTGCGAAGAAGGTGAGATAAGACGAGCGGTTCATCCAGCCATCTGGATTGCCGTTGTAGTTGAAATGCGACGCGACATGCTCAGGCAGTTGCGAACGGGAGAAAACGACAAAGAGGAGAAAGCCCAAGTAAAGCACCACAAACAGCAAGATCGGAAAACGCGAAGACTTCATGTTTTCAGATGGATTGTTCTGACTTCATCCTTCCTAAAAAGTCACCCCAATTTGTGCTCCCAGCACGAGGGCATTCGGAATGTTACCTGTGCCGCCTGGATTGATGACCCATTGAGCATCGGGCTGGATGTAGGCAAACTTGGTCATATTAATCCGGTAACCGAGTTCATAGACCAGTTCGTAGTTTGCGTAACCTCCAGATGAAGCTTGATTGGCCTGAGCGTAGTTGGAGCTGAAGTTGCCATAGATGACGCCGAAGATGGAGATGTCCTGCGGGCGGCAAGGAATCATGCCGGTGTAAACGAGGCCGCCATTATACTGGAAGGGCACCTTGGCTGTATTCTGCTGTGGGCAGAGAACGAAGGCTGACCAGGCGGTGAGTCCCGTATCTTGAGTTGGCTTCATGCGGTAGAGCATCTGGTCAAAGTGCCAGTAGAGACCGTAGGCACCTGTTTGGGTCTGCGTGGTTCCAAACTGAGGATACGACCAGGTGGAGTAGTAGCCCCCCATCCAGTAATGACCGGGGAGTCCGTGGGCAATCGGACCATCACCCGGAGGAATGATATTTTTCCCATCGGAGGCAACGACAGATTTTCCGTCTGAAGATGTGGGAGGGGTTGCCGATGCCGAGGGCTTGAAGAACTCATGTGACCAACCGAACTGACCGATTAGCATCACTCCGTCGTTGGGATTGATATTCCAGTTGAGTCCGTGCATCGAGGGTCTCCAGATCTGCGGAGTGACCTGGTAGGCACCAAGCATTAACTCAGTCTCTGAGGTTGTCTTGGCTCGGAGACGAGCCGCCCAAGAGGCCCAAGGATAAGCGGTGAAGGAACCATTCACTGGCAGAGACTGAGGGTTTCCATCAATGCCGTTGTTCATGTAGAGCCAGTAGAGGGGAGAGGAGGCGAAGTCATCCCCGGCAGCCATGCGACCAAATTTGAAGCTGATTTTATCATCCAGAAAATGTTGGTCGTAGGTCAGTCCATAGAAGATCGCCGTTGAGCCTCCATAGACCTGCTGGACGGTGAATTGATTGCCGATGTTTTGAGCCGAGAGGTTGTTGCCATCGCGGTTGAGCATGATGACACTAAAGGTGCCGCCCTTGTAACCGAGCAACTGCTCGCTGTGAAACTCCAGATCAAGCGTGAAGTTGTCACAGTAGGTGAAGCCGCCAGGTTTCTTTCCACCGGAAACATTCCCAGCAAGATTGCTCAGATAGCTTAGGGAAATATCAACGCCGTTCGAGGCAAGATGGTCTCGAAGTCCCCACCAATTCATTGTGGCATATTCGGAGTCGAGCCAGTTTTTCGTCTCCTGCTGACTCATTTCATAGGGATGCCAGAACCGCTGCATGTCCAAATCAAGTCCAGGAATCTGGCTCAGGAGATTGAAGCTAATTCCCATGAGAGGCCCCATCTTTGGGGAATAAGTCGATGTCGCCGTGTTAGCGGAGACTGCGGATGGAAGAGTGCTGTTCGTTCCTGTGTTCGAGGAGGAACTCATTGCGACAGCAACAAGGAGGGGGAGGATCATTGTTTATGGGGGTTGGGGGATAGAAGCCTCTGCTTGAATCAGCGGTTTCATAAGAAAGAAAACTCCTCATTGGGCTTATGAGGCAATCTGAATTTTTAACCTTATTCCACTTCGAGTCGGCGAATTCTTTTCCCATACCTGACTCCATCAGGGCCAAGCTCCGCAGGATCAATCACCGGATCACCAAAAAGACGATCCCACATCCGCTCCAGAGAATGCGCTGCGTGAGGAATCGAGAGAGATAATTCCAACGCCTTCTCATAAAACACTCTTGACCTCCGTAGTATAGCCTCCCGTGTTACGGCAAACTGAGCACCTCCTCGAAAATGAAAAAACTCCGGCGACGGCGTATCAAAAAGTTTCTCGTAGAGAATTCCGGTCGAGAGTTCCTCTCGCGCTAGATTTTTACTCCAAGGAACAAAAAGGCGTTTGCCTTGAGGGTCATCCGTCTCATCCAAAAAGCCATACCAGAGGAAGGGGCTGGGGTATTCCGTCTGTTCACCGAGTGCTTTGAGGCGATCATGAAAATCAGGTGCGTGGTCAAAGGGATGGCCCTGGGCAAAGACCGTCACCGCCGCTAATGTCTCATAGCGTTGCACAAGATGAGTCAAATAGGAATGGGCTTCGCGACCTTCGTTCGTGAGAGACAGGATGTGCAGTTCTTCTCGCTGCATAAAATCAAAAGGAAGTGCCACGGTGTCACCTTTGTTGTAAATCGTGATACAGATGGCTGATGGCACCCTTCGCAGCCAACGCAGCTCTTCCTCATGACGAGCGACAACAAGTTCGATGAGATTTTTCATAAGTTCCTTGGCTCTTTACGGTATGTTGGGATAGATAAATTCCCCTCATTTATCATATGAACATCCTCATTCTTGCCGCCGGATATGCAACCCGTCTTTATCCTCTTACCGAAAACAAGGCCAAACCGTTACTGGAAGTAGCAGGCAAGCCAATGATCGAATGGGTGCTCGATAATCTTGCCCCGATTCCAGACATCGACACGGTCTTTGTCGTGACCAATAATAAATTTGCCCAGGCGTTTGAGGCATGGTCTGAGGATTATAAGAAACGCGGCGCAAAAATGGAATTCACCATCGTCAATGATGGCTCCACGAGTGACAGCGACAAGCTCGGTGCCATTGGCGATATGCACCATGTGCTCAGGACGCAGAATATCAAGATGCAGGATCTCCTTGTCGTGGCTGGAGACAATCTCTTCAGCGAGCCGGTTGCAGATTTTGCAGTCGCAGCAAAAAATTATCCAGCAACACTCGCCCTCTACGATGTCGGCAATCTGGAGGAGATTCGAAAGTACAACAATGTGACAACCGATGAGAATGGAGTCATCACTCATTTTGAGGAGAAGCCTGCACATCCTACGACCACTAAGACCGGCATTGCCCTTTACTATTACCGCGCCGATGTGCTGCCGATGGTCGATACCTACATCGCTGAGGGAAACAACCCTGACCAGCCAGGCCGCCTCGTCCAGTGGCTCTACACACGCACTGCTGTGGGCACCTGGGATGTGCCTGGCACTTGGTTTGATATTGGAAGCAAAGAGACCTTGATTGAAGCCAACGAAGTTTTTCGGAAATTTATCGCGTAAGATAAGAATTCGAAAAACTCTCCAGCTGGGGATTTTATCCGCTCCGCTCCACCAACTTCGTAGTTTTGGGGAACTGGAGTCGGCTGTCGGATTATCCTTGTCTGGGTCAAGGCTCTCAAAAATCGCTTCGCAAAACGACAATGTCCGCTTTGCGGACTGCCAGTTAAACTAAAGTTCTCATCCGTGCCTCTCCATCAACTTTGTTTATGGAGCCGGCTGTCGGATTCGAACCGACGACCGCCTGATTACAAATATTAGTTAGCAGCTAGTCTCTATCTCTTATATCTGTTAATTTACTGCCTTGATTGCTGTCTATCGACCTCAATCTGTGAAAAACGGTATCAAAGAAGTATCAAAACGCAAATGATTATTTATGGAAAATCTTTGAACCCACAACAACCTCAGCGTTTTTGGTCATGCACCCGTGCTATGCGTGGAGGATATTAAGGAATGATTTTTTACATAGTAACTATTCTAAATGGCTATTGATCCAGTCAGGGTTCCTACGGCAGTCAATAACAGCCCAGACAACAACTGCTTCATCAGAGAATGTGTAGTAAATTGCATAAGGAAAAACCCTGCTCAGAAGGCGCCGATAGTTCTTCTTGAGCAGGCGATGGACTCCCCCGCTCACCTTTAGCCCCTCGATATCACCACGGATACAGGACGAGAAATAATCGCCAAGACCTGCTTCTTGAGCTTCATAAAACCAGAACCCATCGTTCAGATCATCGAGTGCTTCTGGGGCAATTCTTACCTTGATCACGACTTGCCGATAGAGTGTTTCACTTCATCCCAATTGAGGAGGATTGATGATCCCTCGGCTACTCGAGCAGCGCGATCTTCCAGAATGCGGAAATGATCAGCAGGAATATCTAGCACCTCAACATGCTGGCGAAGATCAAGCCAGATAGCCTCCATGATCTGGAGCTTTTCTTTGAGAGAAAGCATCGTTACTTCTGCAAGGCTCATGGTCAGAACATATCGCCTTCGTCGCCCTGCGTCAACTGATGGACGGCTGTTGAGCATTCAAAGGATGATTTTTCCCATCGCTTAAACCTTCGTAGGTTCTTTTTCTTAGGGTTCAAAATCCTAAGAAATCAAAATAGCTCCCGTGATTTTTAGAAATTTTGGTAAAACCATAGCTTTCTCCGCCTTTTTTAAGGGAAGGTCAAGGGGGGAATGTATTTTTAACTTTTTTTGAAAATACCCCTTGCCCTGTTGGGGTGAAAAAAGGAGAAGCTCGTAATGAGCACAACTATATCGCACCGCAACAATTCACGGCCAAAAGCCGCCACAATCAACATCATCTCTGAAACAGCCCCGTGGATATTGCTATCCAAAGCAATTCGGGAATCAGGAGTTCCTGAACGCGACGTCAAGGCCAACCTCCAAATTCGTAAATTTGGAAATGCCTACTATGTTTCACCCCAACAACTGAACGCTTGGATACTTAGGGAAGGAGGTGCGAAATGAGATCTCCTCGTCAAATTACCTTCAGCAACGAAGGACTGGCAGCATTGAAGATCATCCAGCAGGACGGCGAGAATCAATCCAAGGCTGTTGAAAGAGCTCTCCTGCTCGCAGCAGGAAAAATAGTCGCGGCTGTTCCGCCACAATTCAATCTTCTCAATCATGAAGCATACCTCCTTCTCCAAGCTGAACGGGCGGAACTTGAGCATCAGCACCGTAACATGAAAAAAGACATCTATAAAATCCGTGTGGGAGACAGGGACTCAGCTCAGAAGATCGCTGGCGTAGTCACAAAAGCAGATGCGGAACTCGAGGAACTAGGGAAGCTACGACTCAGACTGGCTAAAATGGCTCAAACGACAGCGTCCCTTAGAGCAGAAGATGAAGCCTATTTCCAGACCCTCATTGGCTGGGCTAAAAACCGCATCACCAGCCCAGCGACCAAACCGGAGCACCTACCTGTTTATGAACTCGAACTCCGTCTCCTCCAATCATTCTTGCCATGATTAAGCTCGTGAGACGCAGCGCAATAAAAGCCAGCAGCAAGGCTACACTTGCTGAACGGGTAGACTATATCAGCGATCCAAACCACAAGGATCACATTGGAAAGTTGATTCTTAGGGCAAAAAATTACAACTGCCTCGACCAGTCTGCCGAAAGCTTCAAAAATGAGGTGATCAATCTGGATCGGGCCTACAAGCAATACCGAAGAGGCAAGAAAGGGAAATGTTCCCCACGCATCCTAGAAGAAATCATCTACTCCACCGCAAAGGGAGCTCATCCTAATCAAGAGGAACGAGAGGGAATAGAGAAAAAAGTAGTGGCCACTTACGCCAGCAGGGCAGCTTGCCGGACAGCTTGGCACTACAACGATAAAACGGGGAGAGCGGATCTCCATCTCCTATTCTCAACCAAGAACAACGACTTCCCTCCAGCATTAACCCTCTGGGCAGACTTTGGAGGAAGAGGGGGAAGAAATCTCAATGCCTCCTTCGACAGCCTCGATAATGAAATCACCCACCTCCTCAATAGGAATCAAGAGAGGATGGAGAAATTAAAATCGGCGGAAAGTGTTAGAAAAGATAAAGTAGTAGTGGTACAGGGAACCAAGCCTCCTCTCTGGAAAGAACTCGCGGATAAATACCCCTCAAACATTGATGAGGAGAATGTCCGCGAAGCTATCGAAGCTCTAGGCTACAGGGTCACCAAGCACACCAAAAAGTCGGTCTCTGTCCAATTCTCTAAAAACGCACTAGGCCCCAAGGGCAAGCCTGTCAAAGTGTGTCGCTATAATCTAATCAATCTTGTGGTTGCTGTCCTTGCAGAGAGGGAACTCATCCAAGAAAGGAAAAAGGAAACATCTAAGGCAAAGAATCACCCTTCGGAGGAATTAGTCATGCCTTCATTACGATTTGCGCCTGCGCCTGCCCATCGGAGAGACCTGCCTGCGCATTGTGCCCGCGTTTCAAAGCAGTCCTTTCGGCTGGTTGATCGCAATCCACTCGATCAACTTCGAGGGAGGGCGATTCGCTCATCCTAAG
>Ga0209067_10000047_pt1 | contig 81506 bp, 86 predicted proteins | sample ColStrG_CSR_2013_FD_187199 | JGI IMG/M metagenome (GOLD analysis project Ga0209067, IMG submission 187199) | Freshwater sediment microbial communities in response to fracking from Pennsylvania, USA - Cold Stream Run_MetaG_CSR_2013 (SPAdes)... | ecosystem: Environmental > Aquatic > Freshwater >...
ACTAAGTTGGTTTAAAACACCCTATTTTCAATCATTTTTTTTACACTTTTGATCCAAACCTGTGGATAAACGGGTTTGGGCAGGATTATGTTTGCAAATCGGTGTTTATAAAATTCAGGCAGGGGTATTTAATTTTTATTAATTAACTCTTTCTCAAAGGAATAATTTATCATAATCAATTTTACTACCTTACCTTCGGTTCATGCGAATTTTTAAAACCCCTGCATGGATTAAAAAAACCCTTCCGGGGATTATTTGGTCAAAAAACCCTTCCATTCCCACTTTGTATTTAAGTTTCGACGATGGCCCAATTCCAGAAGCAACACCCTGGGTCATAGATACGTTAAAGGACTATGCGGCAAAGGCGACTTTTTTTTGTGTCGGCGATAATGTCCGTAAATACCCGCATTTAAAAGATCGTCTGCTAAAAGAAGGCCACCAATTAGGTAACCATACTATGCACCATTGGGATGCTTGGAAATTTTCTCAGGAAGAATATTTGCAGGACATTCAGCAATGTTCCCAATGGGTTGAATCCGATTTATTTCGTCCTCCTTATGGCCATTTAAAACCAAATCAATATTGGGAAATAAAAAAAACGTATCGGATTATTTATTGGGATTTGATAAGTTATGACTTTGATCCTGACCTAAGTCCGGAAAAATGTTTGCGAGTGCTCAAGTCCCAAACCCGTTCAGGTTCCATATTGGTATTTCACGATAGTCTTAAATCGATCCGCTTATTGAAAGTCGTTCTTCCGGAATTTCTCAAATTCTGTAAAGATGAAGGATATGCCTTTGAAACCATCGCATAAGATAAAACCATATTTTTATACCCTAATCCAGTGATTTAAGGGATAAATTGATAATTTTAACTTTTCACATCGATCTACTAAACCTTTAATCTAAATTCCAATGGTATTTGATTTAGAAATGATAAGGGAAATTTATTCCAAAATTCCCGCCCGTATTAAAGCCGCCAGAACAATTGCTGACCGTCCTTTAACCTTAACTGAAAAAATTTTGTATGCCCATTTATCGGTAGGCACCCCAGCCGAGGCCTTTACCAGAGGAGAAACCTATGTAGATTTCGCACCAGACCGGGTGGCCATGCAGGATGCTACTGCTCAAATGGCCCTATTACAATTTATGCAGGCAGGAAAGTCTAAAGTAGCAGCTCCTTCCACAGTTCATTGCGACCATTTAATAACGGCTAAACTAGGTGCGGTGGAAGATTTGGATACCGCCAATATGACCAATAAGGAAGTTTATGACTTCCTGGCCTCTGTTTCCAATAAATATGGTATTGGATTCTGGAAACCAGGTGCAGGCATTATACACCAGGTTGTTCTGGAAAATTATGCATTTCCTGGTGGACTCATGATAGGAACAGATTCTCATACCGTAAATGCCGGAGGCTTAGGTATGGTGGCTATTGGTGTAGGGGGTGCCGACGCGGTTGATGTTATGGCCGGAATGCCCTGGGAATTAAAGGCTCCTAAATTAATTGGGGTTAAATTAATTGGAAAAATGAACGGCTGGACCAGTGCCAAAGACGTCATTTTAAAAGTGGCCGGAATCCTAACCGTGAAAGGGGGAACCGGAAAAATTATCGAATATTTTGGTCCGGGGGCTGCTGAGATCTCCTGTACGGGAAAAGGAACCATTTGTAATATGGGGGCCGAAGTGGGTGCAACCACCTCCATTTTTGGATATGATGCCAAAATGGCTTCGTATTTAAGAGGAACCGGTAGAGCAGAAATAGCCGATTTAGCCGATCAAATTGCTGAGCATCTGGTAGGAGACCCGGAAGTTTATGAATATCCGTCCAATTATTTCGATGATGTTATCGAAATAAATTTATCGGAACTGGAACCCCATGTAAATGGTCCTTTCACTCCGGATTTAGCTTGGCCTATATCTAAATTTGCATCCGCTGTGAAAGAACATGGTTATCCCGAAGTCCTTGAAGTGGGTTTAATTGGGTCTTGTACCAATTCATCGTATGAAGATATTAGCCGTTCGGCATCCGTGGCAAAACAAGCTACCGATAAGCATTTAAAAACCAAGGCCGAATTTACTATTACCCCAGGATCGGAACAGGTACGATATACGGTAGAGAGAGATGGGTTTTTAGAGACCTTCGAAAAAATGGGAGGGGTGGTTTTAGCCAATGCCTGTGGTCCTTGCATTGGTCAATGGTCCCGACATTCTACCGATCCGAACAGAAAAAACTCCATAATAACCTCATTTAACCGGAATTTCGCCAAACGAAATGATGGGAACCCCAATACCTATGCCTTTGTGGCCTCACCGGAAATTGTTACTGCCTTTGCAATCGCTGGAAGTCTGAGCTTTAATCCATTAACGGATACCTTGGAAAACGAAAACGGGGAAATGGTAAAATTGGATGAACCTATGGGTATTGAACTTCCTCCCAAAGGATTTGATGTGAAGGATGCCGGATTTCAGGCACCCGCCGCCGATGGGACGAAAGTACAGATCTTGGTATCCCCTACCTCCGACCGACTTCAAATTTTAGAAGAATTTCCGGCATGGGAAGGAAAAGACCTTTTGGGTTTAAAATTGCTGATTAAAGCAAAAGGGAAATGTACCACGGACCATATTTCCATGGCCGGCCCCTGGTTGAAATACCGCGGCCATCTGGACAATATTTCGAATAATATGTTAATTGGGGCGGTTAATAGCTTTACCGGAAATACAGATTCTGTTAAAAATCAATTAACTGGTGAATACGGACCCGTTCCCGCAACCCAAAGGGCCTATAAAGCTGCCGGTTTCGGTTCTATTGTGGTAGGAGACGAGAATTATGGAGAAGGCTCTTCCCGGGAGCATGCTGCCATGGAGCCCCGTCATTTAGGGGTCAGAGCCATTTTGGTAAAATCCTTTGCCCGTATACATGAAACAAATTTGAAAAAGCAGGGCATGTTGGCATTAACCTTCCTAAACAGCCTGGATTATGATAAAATCCAGGAAGATGATACGATCGATATTTTAGGATTAGAATCCTTTGCTCCAGAAACCCCTTTAACCATAGAATTACATCATAAGGATGGATCAAAAGAAAGTTTCCAGGTAAAGCATACCTATAATGAATCCCAAATTGGTTGGTTCCATGCAGGGTCTGCTTTAAATTTGATTAAACTACAGGAAAAATAATTTAATATATTCGGGTTGGAGTCATTTCAACCCGGATTTTATTAATTTTCTGGAAGTTTGCTTGTATTATGGAAATGGAACCGGTTAAAAAGTCATTTAAAAGGAGTTTCGCTTCCTTTGTTTCTAATTTTGGAAATCCTTTCAATTTATTATTCCTTTTAACGGTTTATTCCTGTTTCCAGTTTCTTCCTTTTTCCCAAGCTATAAAAATCAGCCTCCTGATTTTATTTCTGGCATTGGTTCCAACGGGACTTTTTATAGTTTTTAATGTAAAAAGAGGGGTTTACTCGAATTATGATGTATCGAACCAAAAGCAAAGACGTTCTTTATACGTTTTTAGTCTTTGTATTATTATTCTGATCTTAACCGGTTTATTTTATTTCAAGGAACCTGCCTTTATTATTGGAGGTACGCTGGCCGCATTTTTATTGCTTTTGGCTTCCTACCTGGTGAATATGAAATTAAAATGCTCCTTACACACTTCTTTTGCAGTTTTTATTGCGATCTCTTTTATTCCATTAAATATATACTGGAGCCTTGGATTATTTTTTTTCGCTTTAATCCTTGGATGGTCCCGGTTAATCTTAAAAAGGCATACGATCCAGGAGGTTTTAGTAGGGGGACTATTAGGAACCTTGGTAGGAATTCTATTTGATGTTTTGATAAAACCCTATATCGGTGGATAATTAATCATGCGGGTTCGACTCATTCAGGTAGGAAAAACGGAAGACTCCTATTTACAGGAGGGTATTCAGAAATATGCCAAAAGACTTCCTTTTTATTGCGGGTACGAAGTTCTAACCCTGCCTGCTATTAAAAGCCCGGAGAATAATCAAATTGAGAAATCCAAAAAGAAGGAGGGAGAATCCATTGTAAAGCAAATAGGCCCGCATGACTACCTGGTGCTACTGGATGAAAAAGGAAAAGAACTTACTTCCCCACAATTTGCCCAATATCTTGACCAATTTAATCCAATGGGAAACCTGGCCCGATTTGAATCCATAAGCTTTGTGATTGGGGGCCCCTTTGGGTTTGACCAGGATGTCTATGAAAAGGCAAATGATAAAATCAGCCTATCCCGGCTCACCTTCTCCCATCAAATGATCCGTTTATTATTTACCGAACAATTATACCGGGCCTTCACCATTTTAAAAAACGAACCCTATCATCATATATAATCCATTACAATTATATTTTTTATTTAAAACTATTAATAAATCCAGATCTTCATTAAACAAATACATCCCATGAAACTATTTTCTTTATGGAAAATAAAGTAGAATTTGAAAAAATCTTCTTACTCATAAAGATGAATTACAATAAGACATTAATAATGAGTAAATTATTTTAATATTCTAAACATAAATGGCCAGCCAGAAAACCGAATCGCAAAAATACAGCCTTATTAAGCAGGATAGGGAATTCGAAATCCGGTACTACCCTTCTGCCACCATGGCTAAGATTTCCTCAACAGCAAAGACTTATAAGGAATTGAGCAGCCCGGGATTTCGAAAATTAGCAGGCTATATTTTTGGAGGAAATCAGGAAGGGAAACAAATTGCCATGACGATACCGGTTCATATGAATTTCCAGGAGGAAGGTTCTTCTATGGCTTTTGTAATGCCCTCAAAATGGGATAGTAATTCCTTGCCCAAACCAAACGATCCTGGTATAGAGATTTTAACGTCACCGGAAGAATATGTGGCAGCCATTCGGTTTGGAGGTTTTGCTTCCGATGGCAGCATGCAGAAACATAAAGACTTATTGGAAACCTGGCTTAAAAAGGAAGGAATACCCTTTTACGGAAATTTTCGATTTTTAGGATACAATCCCCCTTTCCAACTAATGGGTAGAAGGAATGAAATTATAATCGCCATAGACTGGAAAAATCCTGAAAAGCCCTAAAGGGTAAACTTCCGCTCAAAAAGAAGACAAGTTCCAGTTTATCCCTAAATAGTCACTAAGTTCAAGGAATAATGAAAAACTTGCCTTCTTTTTAGCTATGGCAAACAACTAGTAAAAAAGAAAAAAAACACGTTTGATGAAATTTTATCGGTTCGTTTTAATTTAAAACTTAGCGGAAATCCAATCACATTTTTCTTAGTTTTAAGTATATCAAAATTATTCACCATGAAAAAAACCATTTTAATTTTTAGCCTTATCGCTTTTGCATTATCGGTACAGGCACAAAGGAATTACCAAATGCCTCCTCAAAATGTGCAAGATGCTTATCGAAATGATTACCCCGAATCGGAACACCCTAACTGGCATATGGTAAACGGACAATGGAGAGCCGATTTTCGGGACCGCGGACCCGAAGACCGGGGGGAAATGCAGGCATTTTACGATAGAGATGGAAGAAGGATTGATGCCCATATTCCCTACGATATCCAGGATGTTCCCCAACCCGTTTTAGATAGACACCGGGTAATCTATCAAAATGGAAGAGTGATTGGAGTTACCCAAATCGTGGCGCCTGATGCCCATGCCGTTTTCCAAATACGTTTTAGGGATGGGCGTCGGTTTAGAAGAGCCTATTATGACCAGGATGGTCATGATACCCATTTTGAGGACAGGCATTAATCTATTCGACTAAAAAAAAAGGAATCTATTGAACAATAGATTCCTTTTTTTATGCCCTCATATTATTTTACCTTTTGAATATGTTTAGCTTATATACACGGTAGTACCCACCACCGTCACCGTATACTTGGTTAAAGGAGATCGGGCTGGGCCCCTGGCTACCGAACCATCAATATTAAATTGTGCTCCATGACAAGGGCAATTTAAACTATTGCTTCCAGAAGAATAGGCCACCGTGCATCCCTGATGAGTACAAATATCACTCAAAGCAACAAATGAACCAGCGGTTGAACCGGATCCAGTTCTAATGACCACAATATTACCATTCACATAAGTATTCCCTATATTTAAGGCTTTGGCCCCTATATCAAAATTGAATAGGGCATTGGCAGGTGCTCCTGATGTTCCCCCAGTGGTACCTCCCGTAGTTCCTCCTGTTGTCCCCCCCGTGGTTCCACCTGTTGTCCCTCCTGTGGTTCCTCCTGTTGTCCCTCCCGTAGTGCCTCCAGTAGTTCCACCTGTCGTTACTTTCGATGGGCTGGGAATGGACCCATTATTGGTACATCCTGCTCCAACCGCAAGGATACCTAAACCAAGAGCTTTTAAAAAGTCTTCTCTTTCCATGGTAATATGTTTAAAATCAATTCAATTTCATTCCTTTAGGTAACGAAATTTTGGCAGTTTTGTTATTGGACAAGACAAATATCAAGCCATAATTTTAAAGGGAATTTTTATTTACTTAGGGTTATGGTATAATTGGTACAAGGATTGCAAAAAGATTGCCCGTTTACGGCAATCGAACCCACTATATTCTGAGGGCATACCGCTCCATTGGAAACAATTCCTATTAAAAAGGTATCCTTGGAATAGCCAGGGACACTTAAATAACTCGTATCGGTACCGATATTAAAGGACGAAACAACCATGAAGGTTTTTTGTACAGAATCTAAATTAAAAAAAGGCACAGTGTCTTTTTTACCCTTAATCAGATTAACCCATACCACCTGGCTTGGCTTAACCTTTGCCCCAGATCCAAAAATAAGGCTATTTCCACTGTCTTTATCCAATAGTTTAAGGGTAAAGGTTGGAATGGCAATAAAGGCAGGGCAAGCAATACCTGGAGTACTTCCGGAATTAGTTCTTTTGCATTGACTTTGCCCTAAAACCATCAGGCATCCAAAAATGAAAAATGAAAAATATCGCATAGCATTGATTTTTAATCATTTATAAATTTAAATAAAAAAGATTTTTCTAAAAGGAATAAAATAAAGAATAGGTATAGTTGAAATTTTGGCTATTCAGACTATCCCCAAATCCGGGAACCCGAATGGGATAATTGGGTTTATTGGTTAAGTTATTCAATCTTGAATCCAGTCGGATGGACCAGCCAAGAAATAATCTTGGTCTTATTTCTACTTTCGTTCCAAAAACAAATTCCAGAAAGAACCCTGTTGAATTGCTTGAAATATTGGCAGAATTGACATTTCCAAAATACCCATTCGAAATTTGAATGGAATCGGCCGTATATTGGACATGGCCAGTCCCTAAGCGTACCCCAGTATAAACAATATTATTATCGTTTCTTCGGGTCACTTTAAATATACCATAATCAAATCCTGCCTTGATATATTCTCCGCTTGAACTATAATGGTAATAACCTGGGACATTATAATTCACTGATTCATATCCGGCCTCCAAAGCATAAAAAATTCGCTCTCTGGCATGATAGTCCAGGGAAAATTCCAGGTTTTTCTGAGTCTTGTTCAAAAAATAATTCAAAGGCTTACTAAAATCGAATCCCAGCCTATAAGACTTTTTAAAAGGAATGGTATCGGGATTGTTTTTGGCCTTAATGGAATCGGCTTTCCTTTTCTGCACCCTCCTAAAAGAGTCTACACTTCTCTGCGCTTGTAATTTATATTGCTTTGCAAGCTCTTTGGTAGAATCCTGCAAGAGTTTTATGGTCTTCTTTTGTGACTTTACCTGGACTGAAATCAAAATAAATACCAGAAATGGGAAGATAAATAGGACCATTCTCCAATTTTCCTTTAATTCAAACATCTTTTTTTCGGGGCTTTTATTTTGAAGAGGTTGAAATTACTAGGATTCGTAGGATTTATAATGCCGGATACTTCCGTTATAAAATCAAAATAATGCCCGGTAAAGGAATAGGGATTATTGTTGTTTAGATTATAATAATAATTATACCCGCAACCTGCCGAAATATAATGCAGGCTAGGACTGTACCGGATAGTAAGGGTGTCCCGAACCAGGATGGGAGTAATACCCTTGCTGGTGTTGACCACCAACACATATTGAACAGAATCCGAAATATTGGAAACTGGAAAAACCAGACTGGAATACCCTAGGGTATCCGTTGCCAGGGAATCCTGGTATAAGGCGCTATCTTTTTGCTTGGGACGAATAGCATAAATTTTGTAAAAATCCTGGTTATAGGCTGAATCTGCCAGGGTGGTACTTAAAGAATTGGCTAAGGGGCATTTATACGTGTTAATGGAAATTCTTAGGGCACTATCACTAGCCGTTGGATCGCAAATGAAATTAGGTTTGCAGGATAGATAAAGACATCCTGAAAATACTAGAATCCACCAAATTTTTCGCACCCGAAATAGCTTATTTTGCCTTTTTATTAGCTCCCGTATTCACTTTTCTTACTGCATGAGTAACGTTCCTGGTTGGGGTTTTGGTATTGATGGCAGCCGATTCCTTATCGTGATCATGCGATTTTGCCTTCTTCGAAATCGCTTTTTTGGCAGGTTTAGCCCCTTCTATAGTTTTTCCACTTTCTACCTCCCCATCCTCCTCAATTTCTTTTACTTTTCCTTCTTCCAAAGCTTTCTTTTCATTCTCTTTTGGATCGGCTTCGTCAAAAATGGGTAGTTTTTCAATAATTCTATACCAGGAAATAATTTTCTTTAAATCGGATGGGTAAACCCTTTCCTGATCATGATCTGGACAAATTTCTATAAAAAATTCTCTTAATACATGCGCTTCTGCCTTAGGTTCAGGAATGGTTAGGTCTTTGCTCGATTGGATTTTTAATAATATATCCTTGAGCATTAAATCCTCATCCACCCCATACACCGTTGTTTCATCCAATGCCGCTAGCCTGGCATTATTACTCACCATTACCTTTGCTCCATCCCCTTCCAGTCCCTGCAATAGAAAACCAGCCTTGTTTTGACCAAGTACTTTGAACAAACCCGGCTTACCGGAAACCGCAACCACTCCGCTTAAATTCATATATAAAATTAATTCTCCTAAAATCTAACCCTGATTAGGCCTGGTTGTTTTCTTCTAAAATATCAATGCCTAGTATTTTATCTCCCTGCTTGATTTTATCCACCACTTCCACATTCTCAACCACTTTACCAAAACAAGTATGATTTCTGTCCAAATGGGCAGTATGATTTCTGGAATGACAAATAAAGAATTGGGAACCTCCTGTATTTCTTCCGGCATGCGCCATAGATAAAACGCCTCGGTCATGATATTGATTGCCTCCTGTTAATTCACAGTCAATATGATAACCAGGACCGCCAGCACCCGTTCCAGTAGGATCACCACCTTGAATAACAAAATCAGGTAATACACGGTGAAAAGTAACCCCGTTATAAAATCCGGATTTAGCAAGTTTTACAAAGTTAGCAACCGTATTTGGAGCATCCGCGTCGTAAAACTCCACTTTCATATCTCCTTTTTCAGTTTTGATGATTCCCTTGGTCATAAAAATTCTATAGATTCGTTAATATATAAACCAAAATTAGCAATTTGAATAACAATTCAGGACTTGAGGCGTTGGGGAGACATAATAATTTCATGGCTTTGAAATATTTTCTATTTCTGGGACTTCTTTTCTTATCCCTGGGGGCATTTGGTAATTCCATTCTAATTCCCATGGATGCACTGCAAAAAGATCATTTAAAGGCCTATGGCATAGCTTATTGGGCCTTAACCAAAGATATTGAAGTAGATTGGTTATTGAATTACAGAGGGGGTAGTTTCATGACCCAATCCCTCCCGTCTATACAAAATGAATGCAAAGTGAGAAATATTTCTTTTGAAGTTATTTCTGATGCAGCTTCCAATATTATCAAGGAGGAGGTAGAGAATACCGGAACCAATATGGATTTGGTTAAACTTCAAAAAGCGCCAAAAATTGCTGTTTATACCCCAAAAAATAAACTTCCCTGGGATGATGCCGTTACTTTGGTCCTTACCTATGCCGAAATCCCTTACGATAAATTATACGACGAAGATATTATTGAAGGGAAACTTCCTTTATACGATTGGTTGCACCTACATCATGAGGATTTTACCGGTCAGTATAGCCGGTTCTATACAGCCTTTCATAATGCATCCTGGTATATAGAAGACCGTAGGGAAAATGAGACTATGGCTCAAAAACTTGGATTCAGAAAGGTATCGGAAATGAAATTGGCCGTGGTAAGAAGAATTCGTGACTTTACTTCCGGAGGGGGATTCTTATTTGCCATGTGTTGCGGAGCCGACACCTTCGATATTGCCCTTGCTGCCGATGGAGTGGATATTTCAGATGCTATTTACGACCGAGATCCGCCAAATCCCAATGCCCAGAACTTATTAAACTATAAGAATTGTTTTGCCTTTCAAAATTTTAGTCTGGAACCAAATCCCTTTGCCCAGGAATTTTCGAATATTAACAATTCCCCTCCAGCCCGACCTATGGACCCTCAGGATGATTTTTTTAGTTTATTCCAGTTTTCCGCAAAATACGATCCTATTCCCAGTATGTTAACCCAAAATCATGAATCCTTAATAAAAGGATTCCTGGGCAAAACTACCGCCTTTCATAAAGAATTTATCAAACCTGGGGTAATTATTATGGGTGAAAACAAAGGCCAAAATGAAGCCCGCTATATTCATGGAGATTTTGGGAAAGGAACCTGGACTTTTTATAGCGGGCACGACCCGGAAGATTACCAGCACCAGATTGGAGACCCTCCAACCGATCTTAGCTTGCATCCAAATTCACCTGGGTACCGTTTAATCCTAAATAATATTCTATTCCCAGCAGCCAAAAAGAAACAGCAAAAAACCTAAAAATATCCCAACATGAAAAATGTTTTTCTCCTTTCCGCCCTATTAATGTTCTTTTTATTCGCTGGATTCACCTTATCCAGAAAAAACCAAAGAGCAAATCCTGCTTTTAACCTCATATTTACCAATGTAAAAAATGCGAATGCTAAGATCCACCTGGGTTTTTATAAAAAAGGAGAAGATTTCCCAGTAGAAGGTAAGGCAGGGATTATTCGGGTGTTCGCACCGGGAAAAACGGGAACCGTTACCATTACCTGGAATGATATTCCTCCCGGGGAATATGCTATTGCTCTTTACCAGGATATTAATGGGGATGGGAAATTAAATAAAAACTTTATTGGGTATCCAAAGGAACCCTTTGGTTTTTCCAGAAATTTCAAGCCAAAGTTATCGGCGCCAAAATTCGAGGATTGCAATTTCCTTCTGGATGAAGCCCATTCTACCCAAACGATAAATCTATTATAAGCTTAATCGTAAAATTTCCAGGAGACCCCGAATTTAAATACCTGATCCGGTGCCGGATAATTATGTACCGTATAATATCCTAATAAGGGTAAATTCTGGTTTACGTAATCATATTTCAAGGTAAATTTCACCCTTTTTAAGCCTGCTATCAGGAAAATGTTACCCACGGGGGTATTTCCATACTGGGCATTGGTATAGACAAAAAATTGTTGTAATCCAGGAGCATAATCATATAAATAGGCCTTACTAAAATAGTTGGCTTCGATTCCAACCCGGGTCCTCAATACCTTAAAATAAGTCTTCTGGTAGAAAACACTACCATATGCATAGATTTCGGGGGTACGCACAATAAGGGGTTCATTATTTTTCTGGTAAACCCCATATACCTGGAATCCAAAATTATGATAGTAGAAAACCTTATCAAAACGAATCCGGAAAATCCGGATTTGATTCAAAAATTGGGTAGGAAAAACCAGTTGATTGGCCGCACCGGCAAAATAAGTATACCCATTCACCAGGTTTAATTCCGCACTGGCCTTTAGGTGCCAGGACGCATTGGTAAAAATCCCGCCTAATTTTTGAATGGTCTCCTTGTTAAAATGGTAGGTCCATCGATAACTATTGGCACTATAATGATCGAATATAAATTCGGGCTCATGACTTTCCGACGAAATATAAGCCCGGATATTGCCAATCCTATTTCCAAAATTGAGGAAACCGGAGGCCCCCACCGTATTATCCCCATGATTTGCCCCCAATAAGTCGTATTGCCCAAAAAATTGGAGCCGGAACCTATCCGATAAATTATATGTGGCATCCGAATGTATCAGGATATTGTGAACAGAGGTATCCAAAACTCCATCCTGGGTATAATGAACCAATTGATCCTTAATAGCCGCCTGGATATGAATCCCATTTACAGAAAAATGACCTTCTTTCTTTAAATTCCCATGTCCATACAAGGAAAGACCAAATTCGTTTTCCAAGGTTCTATGATGAATGGAATCATGGGTACTTACCTTCTTTAGAAAAACATTGGGATAATAGAGAGGACTTTGTCCGGTGGTATCCAGCGCATCATCATAATTATATTTCTGCAATTTATAATCCAGTGAATAATAGGCTTGCACCAAAGGATAAACCTTCATGGTTTTGAAAGATTTATCCCGAATACTATCTAAATGTCCCAGGTTATAAATATGTTTCATCGAAAAATCAAACTGGTTCCAGGAGGTAGTAGCATTTCCCAGAAAAACAGGCACAAAATCATGGCCTCCCGCTGGGGCAACACGGAATAATGAATCATTATTTATTCCACCATTTTCCTGTTCATTCAGGGAATTAAAAACCAGGCTTGTGATTAAATTGTACCGAAAATCCTTGCTTTGATACCAGGCAAAAAAGGCCAGGTTCAAATCATCGACGACCTGCCTCGGATAAAAACCTTTTGAACCCACTCTATAATAATACAAACCAATGTTAAGCCTTGGATTAATATTTTGAACATGAACCAGGTTAAACCATTGTTCTCTTTTTCCCCCGGTTAAAAAAGCCAATTCTGTATAGGGAGATTTATTTCGGTAATACCGTATATCTTCCGGGTTTAATAGGTATAAGGAAAGGGCATTCTGACCATCATGGAATCCGGCACTTTGACCAAATTCTGGAATAAGTTCTTTTTGGGACAATCCCAGGCCCCCCGTATTGATATGATAATTATCATAGGGAAATAATGGGGAATACCGTTCCCCTCCCCAAATGGAGGTATCAATTTTATGAAAGGTTAAACTATCACCGGATAAATCCTTTTCGGATATATAGCGTACGCTCTTAGAACTGTACTGCTTTTTTACAAGTCCAGAATCGGCCTTAAATTTGGGTTTTTGGTTTTGATCACCAAAAGCATTATTCCCCGTAGGATTAATTGGATTCGTTCCAATCTGGGAAAATGCCATAGGGCTTATAAGGATCAAAAAAACCCCGATACAAAATCTGGATAATATGCTTGTTGCTTTCAATGTTCCTATAACGATCGGATCAGATCTTTCATTATCTGGTTCAAATATGGTTCTGCAAAATGGGCGGCTTCCAGAATCTCCGAAATAGAAACCGGCTTTAGGTTATCAGGAAAGCATTCATCCGTAATAACAGAAATAGCAAAAGTGGATAAATTCATATGGTGGGCTACAATGACTTCAGGCACGGTACTCATCCCCACTACGTCAGCACCTATCGTTCTTAAGTACCTGTACTCGGCCCTTGTTTCTAAATTAGGTCCCGGTACACTTACATAAACCCCTTTATGAACCCTTAAACTATGTCTATTGGATATTTCCAAAGCCTTTTCAATTAAAACGGGATTATAGGGCTCAGACATATCGGGAAACCGGGGGCCAAAATCATCTTCGTTTGGACCTCGCAGCGGATTGTCTGGCAATAAATTGATATGATCTTCCAAAATCATTAAATCTCCTTTTCTATAGGAAGGATTCAATGCTCCAGCGGCATTGGATAAAAAAAGATTTTGAATGCCCAACATTTTCATAACCCGTATAGGCAGGGTAATTTGTTCCATTGAATAGCCTTCGTAATAATGCAACCGGCCCTGCATAGCCATCACTCTTTTCCCTTCTAAATGACCGAATATGAGTTTACCGCTATGAAATTCTACCGTAGCAATAGGAAATTCCGGAATATTGGAAAACATAATTTCATGCTCTATTTCCAGGGATTGGACCAGGGAAGAAAGTCCTGTGCCCAATACAATGCCAACCTCAGGCTCGAAGGGGATTCTTTTTTTTAAAAATTCAGCCGTTTTATATAGTTGATTCAACATAATGTAAAATAAAATCTATCAATCTAGATTCGTCCTGGTTTTGAATGGAAAATTCAATAGGTTGGAAATATACCGGATATTCATGAATAAATAAGGCAAATTCCGGTTGACCCAAGCGCTGGGCATCCTTTTCGGTAGTTAATAGAATTTTCGAATTCCCTTCCCCATCCCTGAATTTCCGGACAATCTGGTTAATATCCATGGCAGTAAAATTATGGTGGTCCGGATACGAAATAAACTCTTTTCGAGCCTTTTGTCCTTCCAGGAAATCCCGAATCGGTTTATCGTTCCCGATTCCTGTGAAAACCAGCATAAAATCAAAATCCTCCAGGACTGGTTTCTTGGTCTGGATAGGTCTCATAACCTCTGAGGAAATCATTTCCTCCCTTTTATCCTTCTCATTTGAAATTTCCAATCGAACCAAGGGAAGATACCGAATGGAGGAAAAAAAAAGCATTTGGTCGTCCGATAAGCTCAGCCTATTTCTAATGTCTCGAATTTCTTCCTGGGAAGGACTTTCCGGACATTTGGTAATTAAAACAGCTTCTGCCCTTTTTAGTCCCGATTTCCCTTCCCTATAATTACCCGATGGTAGTAAAAAGAAGGGGGAATGTAAATCCTTGTATTCCAATAATACCCAATTCATCCCGGCCTTAACCTTCCTATGCTGATAGGCATCGTCCATTAAAATAATATCGGTAAGTGGCATTAAATAATCAATACCAAGGCTTCTCTTCTCGGAAACCACCACTTTCAGATCGGGGAATTTTGCCTTAAACTGCGAAGGCTCGTCCCCAAATAGTTGGGAATTAGGGTATTCCACTTCTCTTAATCCTTTCGTCTTTCTCCCATATCCCCTGGACAAAATGCCTATATGGAATCGGAAGGTCAATTTTTTAATAAGGTACTCGGTAAAGGGAGTTTTTCCTGTCCCCCCCACCCGTATATTCCCAATGCAAATAATTGCCTTCTGGTAATCTTTTGATTTTAACCATCCTTTATCATAAAATTCATTCCGGACCCAAACCACTAATCCAAAAATCCAGGAAAAAGGAAGCAAAAAATAACGCAAAGAAAACATAATCGAATTTGATAAAATAAAGGGAAAATCAGGTAATTCGCTTAATAAATTCCTTTTCTTGAATTGGAATGGCTTATTTTTATTTTCTAAATATAATTTCTATGTCTAATGGTTACTTCCCGATTCCACGGGTAGAAAACGAACCGGTATTGTCTTATGCTCCGGGATCAAAAGAAAAAAAGGAACTCAAGCAGGCCTTAAAAGATTTAAAGGCCGAGGTTAGGGATATTCCTATGATAATAGGAGGAAAACCCTATATCTCTAAGAATAAAATTTCTGTTCATCCTCCCCACGAGCACCAACATATTCTGGCTTATTATTACCGGGGCGATAGGGAGCATATTGTATTAGCCATTCAGGAAGCCCTAAAGGCCAAATCGGACTGGGAAAACATGCCCTGGGAACAAAGAGCATCCATATTTTTAAAAGCCGCCGATTTATTGGCCGGACCCTACCGAGCCCAGATTAATGCCAGTACCATGTTAGGGCAATCTAAGAACGCCTACCAGGCGGAAATCGATTCGGCTTGTGAATTAATAGACTTCCTTCGGTTTAATGTAAAATTCATGCAACAAATCTATACCGACCAGCCTATTTCTTCCGAAGGAATTTACAATCGAATGGAGTATAGACCCCTGGAAGGATTCGTATTAGCCATTACCCCATTTAATTTTACCGCCATTTCCGGTAACCTGCCAACCTCGGCTGCTTTAATGGGCAATGTAGTCGTTTGGAAGCCCTCCGATAAGCAAGTCTATTCGGCACAGGTTCTTATGGATGTTTTTCAAAAAGCTGGATTACCCGATGGGGTAATTAATATGGTATTTTCCGATCCCCAGGAAACTACAGAAATAGTCTTTACCCATCCTGATTTTGCCGGAATTCATTTTACCGGTTCTACCGCTGTTTTTAAGGAAATATGGAAAACCATAGGCCAAAATATGGATCATTATAAAACCTATCCGCGTATTGTTGGTGAAACCGGTGGGAAAGATTTTATGTTAATCCATTCCTCGGCCAATCCGGAAATAGCGGCAGCGGCATTATTGCGGGGAGCCTTTGAATACCAGGGTCAAAAATGTTCCGCTGCGTCCAGGGCCTATATTTCTGAATCCATATGGCCTGTCCTGAAAAATCTTTTGCAAAGGGGAATGGAACAAATAAAAACGGGTACGGTCGAAGACTTCCGAAATTTTGTCAATGCTGTTATTGATGAAAAATCTTTTGATAAGCTAAAATCTTTTATTGACAGGGCCAAGGAAAGTTCCGAAGCCACCGTTTTATGGGGTGGAAATTGTGATAAAACCAAGGGGTATTTTATTGAACCGACTATCATTCAAACCAATAATCCACATTATGAGACCATGGTGGTGGAATTATTCGGACCTGTTTTAACCATATATATTTATAAGGATCAGGCATGGAAAGAAACCCTGGAATTAATAGACCAAACCACAGCCTATTCTCTTACAGGAGGTATTATTGCTTCAGATAGAAAAGTGATCCATGAGGTAGAAAATGTCTTGCGCCATGCAGCAGGGAATTTTTATATCAATGATAAATGTACAGGGGCCGTGGTAGGTCAACAGCCTTTCGGAGGAGCCAGGGCATCTGGAACCAATGATAAGGCAGGTTCCTATCTGAATCTACTGCGTTGGGTTTCGGCCAGATCTATCAAAGAAAACCTATTGCCGCCCTCCAGGTTTGAGTATCCTTTTATGCAGGAGGAATAAGTAGAAACCCTAAAAATTATCAGCGTTGAACGAAATAAACAAGGCAAACCAGGTACTTCAGGAAAAAAGGAAATTAGCCCAGGAGGGCGGTGGGCAAAGCCGAATCGATGCCCAGCATCTAAAAGGCAAATTAACCGCCCGCGAACGAATTCAAATTCTCATGGATCCCGGCACCTTCGAAGAATTGGGTATGATGGTAACTCATCGCTCCCATGATTTCGGCATGGAGAAGGAAAAGCCCTTGGGCGATGGGGTGGTAACCGGATACGGCGAAATTGGTGGAAGACCCGTTTATATTTACTCCCAGGACTTTACGGTATTTGGAGGTTCCTTATCGGAAACTCATGCGGAAAAGATTTGCCGGATTATGGATCTTGCCCTACAAAATGGGGTTCCTATAATCGGACTGAATGATTCTGGTGGGGCAAGAATTCAGGAAGGCGTGGTTTCTTTGGGCGGCTATGCCGATATTTTCTACCGTAATACCTTGGCTTCCGGGGTAATTCCTCAAATATCGGCCATTCTAGGACCTTGTGCTGGTGGTGCGGTATATTCTCCGGCTATTACTGATTTCATTATGATGGTAGAGAATACCTCGTATATGTTTGTGACCGGCCCCAATGTGGTAAAAACGGTAACCCATGAAGAAATTAGTTCCGAAGATTTAGGGGGGGCGCTTACCCATGCTGTTAAATCCGGTATTACCCATTTTACTTATCAAAACGAGGTGGAATGTTTAAAGGGAATTAAAACTCTTTTATCCTATCTACCGCAAAATTGTGAGGATGAACCACGAAAATTACCCTTTACAGATAAGGAGGATAAAGGAAAAGATTTGGGAAAAATCATCCCTGACTTGCCAAACCAGCCCTACGATATGCGGGAAATCATTGAAGGAATTTTGGACAAAAGCAGTTTTTTTGAAGTTCATTCTCAATTTGCGGAAAATATGGTAGTAGGATTTGGGCGCCTGGAAGGAAGAAGTATTGGTTTAGTGGCCAACCAACCTGCTTATCTGGCCGGAGTCTTAGATATAAATGCATCCACCAAAGCCGCCCGTTTTGTCCGGTTCTGTGATTGTTTCAATATTCCTCTTTTGGTTTTGGAAGATGTACCGGGATTCCTTCCGGGTACGGATCAGGAATGGAGAGGAATTATTTCTAATGGAGCAAAGCTCCTTTATGCCTTTTCAGAAGCTACCGTTCCAAGAATCACCCTTATTACCCGAAAAGCCTATGGCGGCGCCTACGATGTCATGAACTCCAAGCATATTGGAGCCGATATGAATTATGCATGGCCAAATGCCGAAATTGCGGTAATGGGAGCTAAAGGTGCGGCAGAAATTATTTTTAGAAAAGAAATTCAGAACGCAGAAAATACGGAATTGAAATTAAAGGAAATGGAAAATGAATACTCTTCTATATTTGCAAACCCTTATCGGGCTGCAGAAAGAGGATTTATTGACGAAATAATTCTACCGGAAGAAACCCGTGGGAAATTAATCAAGGCCTTTAAAATGCTGGAAAACAAAGTGGTTAACCGTCCAAGACGAAAACACGGAAACATCCCCCTATAACCCAATAATTAATTTTACAAATCATATTGAACACCAAAATGGATTCGAAAGAAAAAGAAAACGAGAAAAAGCATGTACCAATTGTAAATTCCCATTCCTTAAAATTTTTTGAAGAATATATCAATACCGCTTCTCCTACCGGATATGAGTCGAAAGGACAAGAATGTTGGTTAAACTATATAAAGCCGTATATAGACGAGCATTTTGTCGATAATTATGGAACAGCTGTTGGGGTAATAAATCCCAAGGCAGCCTATAAAGTTGTTATTGAAGCACATGCAGATGAAATTTCCTGGTATGTAAATTATATTACCAAGGAGGGTTTGATTTATGTCATTCGGAATGGAGGCTCAGACCACCAAATTGCCCCTTCCAAAAGGGTAAATATCCATGGAGATAAGGGAATTGTGAAAGCCGTATTTGGTTGGCCGGCCATTCATACCCGTACTTCCGATAAGGAGGAAGCCCCAACTCTAAAAAATATTTTCCTGGATTGTGGATGTATTACAAAGGAAGAGGTGGAAGAATTAGGCGTTCGGGTAGGTTCGGTTATTACTTACGAAGATCCATTTATGATATTAAACGACCGCTATTATGTAGGTCGTGCTTTGGATAATCGTGCCGGGGGATTCATGATAGCGGAGGTGGCCCGCTTAATCCACGAAAATAAAACGAAACTGCCTTTTGGACTTTATATTGTCAATTCCGTACAGGAAGAAATTGGATTGCGGGGTGCTGAAATGATAGCCCATAAAATTAAGCCCCATATAGCTATTGTAACCGATGTCACGCATGATACCCAAACCCCTATGATTAATAAAATCACCCAAGGTGATTTATCCTGTGGTAAAGGGCCCGTCGTATCCTATGCTCCTGCGGTACAAACCAATTTGAACCAATTATTGGTCGATACGGCTAAAAGCAAGGATATACCATTCCAGCGGCAGGCAAGTTCCCGATCCACCGGGACCGATACCGATGCCTTTGCGTATTCCAATGAAGGGGTGGTCTCCGCCTTGATATCCCTACCCTTACGGTATATGCATACCACAGTAGAAATGGTACACAAAGAGGATGTAGATAATGTAATCCGTCTTATTTATGAGTCCCTGTTGGCCATAACCCCTAACCACGATTTCCGCTATATCAAATAAGCTTAGGCTTTTTCCCGAACCCCTATGGAATGCCTTAATTGGGTACCCTGGGGGTTCTTTTTTGGGTTATTTATCCTGGTTTTTGAATTTAAAATGGGCTAATTTTTTTTGATCATTTCCAGTAAATAGGATTCGACCAAACTCGGATCAAAAAAATTAATGGATTGAACAATGCCCCCATCTTCCGATGCATTATCTGTAATGCGCACTTTTCCTTTTTGGGGGTAGCCCTCCAATAAAACATAGGGGTCTTTCTCGACCTTAATTTCCTTCCCCTTTTCCTTAAGAAATATTTGCAGGGAGGTATAAAATGGAGATGTGGATTCAGGATTCATAATCATCTCCAGACTATAACCCCTGCTTATGGATATACTATTTACCAAATGTAATATAGGTTCAATTTTGCTCTGGATTAGGTTCTCAAATTCTTCTGAAAACTTTTCCGTAGAAGGTTCATGGGTTTGGGGGATTATGGATTTATCCCTATTTCTTTGCTTTAGATCAAAAATATTTTTAATATCCGATTCAAACTTTGTTTCCATAATCTTTGAACTAATTTTATTCCATTATTTGTCAAAGTTATTTTAAATAAGCCAGATCCAATCGTGAAAACTATACTTTTTGAAGATCAGGTATTTGAAAAGAAGGACTTTTCCACGGCCTGGACTAAAGGGGAATACGACCATTGTACTTTTCACCATTGCGATTTTTCAAACCTGAATTTATCGGGAACCATATTTTCGGACTGCCGCTTTTTGGATTCCAATCTAAGTTTGGCCAAACTAGGAAAAACTGCATTTAAGACAGTTTATTTTAAGGATTGTAAATTATTGGGTATGCGATTTGACCAGGCCGATGATTTTCTTTTTTCGGTGAGCTTCGATCATTGCTTCTTAAATCATTCCTCATTTTATAAAAAAAAATTAAAAGGGAGCCAGTTTTTATATTGTAAAATGGAGGAAGTGGAATTTTCGGAAGCCGATCTTAGCTTTTCGGTTTGGGATGGGACCGATTTAAGCCGGGCAAAATTTGAAAACACCCTGCTGGAAAGGGCAGATTTCCGTTTGGCTCTCCATTTTTCCATTGATCCGGAAAAAAACAAAATAAAAAAAGCCAAATTTTCTTTACCCGGTGTATTAGGGCTATTGGATGTATATGATTTAGATATAGAACTTCATTAATCTTTAAAATCTGATATATTTATCATATAAATCATAAAAAATTGAATAGAAAAGATTTTTTGCTAACCAGCTTAGGTATTGGTTCAGCATTACCCCTGGTCAGAGCATATTCAAAACCCAAATTTGGGATACAGGCCCCTATGGAGCCCATCGATAACAGGGTAAAAAAATCCCTGGCCGATATTGCACTCAATGCAGCCCGTGCAAAAGGAGCTACCTATACCGATGTTCGTATTGGTCGGTCTTTGAATCAATTTGTGGTAACCCGTGAAAACAGGGTAGAAAATATAGTGGATACCCAATCGTATGGAATGGGGATTCGGGTGCTAGCCTCAGGCTGCTGGGGTTTTGCTGCCACCGATAAATTAGATGCTGATAGTATTGCTAAAGCAGCTGAAATGGCGGTCTTTATTGCCCGAGAAAATGCCCGCATTCAAACTGAGCCTGTTCAATTGGTTCCTCAAAAAGGACAGGGGGAGGTTAGCTGGAAAACCCCAATTCTAAAAAATGGCTTTGAGGTCCCCATTAAGGAAAAAACAGACCTTCTATTATCGGTAAACGCCGCCGCCATGGGGGCCGGTGCCAATTATATTACCTCTATCCTCTTCCTGGTAAACGAGCAGAAATACTTCGCCTCTACGGACGGTTCTTATATTGACCAGGATATTCATAGAATCTGGCCCTATTTCCAATTAACCAAGGTGGACCCCAAAACAGGAAAATTCGAGAACCGCGCCTCTTTAAGCGCTCCAAGGGGGATGGGCTATGAATATATAAACCCTTCCGAATCCGAAAAAATTAAAGGTATAGCCACGGTGTACCGGGATCGGTACGATATGGTGGAAGATGCTCTGGCGGGAGCTAAGCAGTCCGATGAAAAGATGAAGGCCAAATCGGTCGAGGGGGGGAAATACGATTTGGTTCTGGATCCGAGTCATTTATGGCTCACCATTCATGAATCTACAGGGCATCCCTCCGAATTGGACCGGGTATTGGGCTATGAGGCAAACTTTGCCGGGACCAGTTTTCTTACCCTGGATAAATGGAAATCAGGGAAATTCAATTACGGTAGCCCACTGGTCAATATTGTGGCCGATAAACTACAACCCGGTTCCCTAGGAGCCGTCGGCTATGATGATGAAGGAGTCGAAGCCAAACAATGGGATATTATAAAAAATGGAGTCTTGGTTAATTACCAGGCCATTCGGGATCAGGCCCATATTTTGGGACTAAATGCTTCACAAGGTTGTTGCTATGCCGATAGCTGGAATGATATTCAGTTTCAACGAATGCCTAATATTTCCCTGAAGCCCGGTACGAGCCCATTAAGCCCTATGGAAATGATTAAAAAGGTTGAAAAGGGCATTTATATTATTGGCGATAATTCCTTTTCTATCGATCAGCAACGGTATAATTTCCAATTCAGTGGCCAATTATATTATGAAATACGGAACGGTAAAATTACGGGTATGTTAAGAGATGTAGCCTATCAATCCAATACCCAGGAATTTTGGAATGCCTGTTCGGCTATTTGCGATCAGCGGGATTATCGTTTAGGAGGTTCATTCTTCGATGGTAAAGGGCAGCCTGAACAAATATCGGCCGTATCCCATGGTTCAGCCACCACCCTGTTTAAAGGAATTAATGTGATCAATACAGCAAGAAAAATATAAAGAACATGGCTATACTTAGCGAAGATGAATGTCGGGTTTTATTAAAAAAAGCCCTTACCTTCTCCAAAGCAGACGAATGTGAAATTAATTTATCCGGTTCGGATTCCGGAAATATTCGCTATGCCCGTAATTCCGTTTCCACCAGCGGATTCATCCAAAAAACCAGTATGGTCATTGCTTCCTCTTTTGGTAAAAAGCAGGGGGTAGTGAGTCTGAATGAATACGATGATGCCTCTCTGGAGAAAGCTGTCAGACAATCCGAAGAACTTGCCCGTTTAGCACCAGAGAACCCTGAATATATGCCTCTTTTGGGTCCACAGAATTATTCCCCTCAAACCCCCACTTATTACCAGAATACAGCCGATATAGATCCTAAAAAAAGAACCGATTTGGTAAACCAAAGCCTTCAGGTTTCCAGGGAGAATAAATTAACCGCAGCAGGCTTCCTGCAAAATTCCACCGGGTTTAATGCATTGGCCAATAACAAGGGCTTATTTGCGTATAATCTATATACCGATGTTAATTTTTCCCTTACCCTACGAACGGCTTCGGAAAAAGGCTCGGGATACGCCTCAAGGGATTATAATGATTTGAAATACCTGGATACCCTAAGCCTTTCCAAAAGGGCTACCCAAAAAGCCGTATTATCGGAAGGGGCTAAAGCCCTGGAACCTGGAAAATATACGGTTATCCTGGAACCGGCCGCTGGTATCGTATTATTGGAACAGCTTTATGGGAATATGGATGCCCGCAGTGCCGATGAAGGAAGAAGCTTTTTAAGTAAATCGGGAGGCAAAAATAAATTGGGTGAAAAACTGGTCGACGAACGGGTCCATATTTATTCCGATCCCTCCTATCCTGAATTGCCAACGAAGGTATGGGCAGGAGATGGCCAGCCCCAACAAAAAACTTCCTGGATTGAAAAAGGAGTGGTGAAGAACTTATTTTATTCCCGTTATTGGGCCGAGAAAAAAGGGGTTAAACCTATACCTGGTCCGGAGGCCGTCATTATGGAAGGTACGGATACCTCACTGGAAGAGCTTATAAAGGGTACCGAGAAAGGAATCCTGGTTACCCGATTATGGTATATCCGCGAAGTCGACCCTCAAACCTTATTATATACGGGATTAACCCGCGATGGAACTTTTTATATTGAAAACGGAGAAATCAAGTTCCCTGTTAAAAATTTCCGGTTTAATGAAAGTCCAGTCATTATGCTAAACAATCTGGAAGCCCTGGGGAAACCGGAAAGAGCCGTTAGCGGGGAATCCTTCCAATCGGCCATGATTCCCCCTATGAAAATTCGGGAGTTTACCTTTAGCTCCTTATCAGATGCTATTTAAAATCATAGACCCCTTGTCCATTTTGTAAAGGATTGGGGGTCTTTTGCCTAAGATTTTTATGATGAAATTATTTGGAAATTATTTTCTTCGTTTCTTTATTCGCTAATTCCTGCTCCATCTCTTCTTTCACCATTTTTCGACCCAATTCTTTAGGAACTACTTTCATCTTAACCTTGGCCAGTCCCTGGTGAATCATTTTCAATCGAACCGCTGCTGCCCTTGTTAAATCAATCATCCGACAGGAATTAGGGGGTAAACGATCATTAATTTTAACGAAAACCTTTCTATGATTTCGTAAGTTGGTCACTTCCACATAGGTGCCCAATCGCAGGGTTCTATGGGCTCCCGTCATCTTTTTAGAACTAAAACGTTCCCCATTGGAAGTCTTTCTACCGTTAAACATAGAATGGTAAAAACTAGCCACTCCTGTATAGGAACCATGAACTAATTTCCTGTCCGATCCCCTTTTAACAGGGCAATGGTTATAGGCCTTATGGTGTTTATGATGCTTATGTTTTCTGACAAGGGGAAAGGATACCAATTCTATATTACTACCATAAGTACTTAAAAAGGAGGTAAATAATACGGCCAGGAACAAAAATCTTTTGATCATTCGGTTCGATTTAGGTTTATCGATTAATGAAAATAGCAAAAAAGTTACAAATTCAACCTTTTCAATAAAATTGTCTCAAAGTTTGGATTCATTAATTCTTCCTGGAATCTATTTCTTATTACCATTAGGATACAAAAAATCCTTGGACTTAGGTAAGCCAGGGTACTAAAATTTCAAGAAAATATTTATCGGGTGGTTAAATCCGCTTTTCTATAGGCCCATCCGAAAATTAAAGGGAATACCCATAAACTAAATATCATAGCACAAAGAATACCTCCAATGACCACTCTTGCCAATGGACGGGAACTTTCCGAACCAATCCCATGGGAAATAGCCGCCGGAAACAAGCCAATGGCAGCCATTAAGGCGGTCATCATTACCGGACGAATCCTGGAGTTGACACCCAGTTTAATAGCCGTATACAGCGATTGATTCTGCCCTTTCATCCTTTCCAGATTATGCTTGAAAACCGTGATTAATAATACCCCGTCCTGGATGCATATACCAAAAAGGGCTATAAATCCAATACCGGCCGAAATACTAAAATTAGTACCCGTCACATGAAGAGCAATTATCCCCCCTACTATGGCAAAGGGAACATTAAGAAAAACCAACCCTGCATCCTTCATATCGCCAAACATGAAGAATAATAATAAGAAAATAAGAATCAAACTAATGGGAACCACCTGGGTTAGCCGTTTCTCTGCTCTCTGCTGATTTTCAAAATCTCCCTGCCAAGCAAGGGTATACCCTCTTTTCAAGGTTACTGCCTTACTTACTTTCTCTTGGGCCTCTGCTATGGTGCTACCCATATCTCTCCCCCTAACAGAAAATTTCAAGGCCGAATACCGCTCATTATCATCCCTGAAAATAAGACAAGGGCCCGTAATTTGTTTTATGGTAGCGATTTCCTTAATTGGGACCTTCGAACCAGATTGGGTGGGAACCAATAAATTTCCAATATCATCCGGAGTTTTCCTATATCGCTCAGGTAAACGAATCCGGATATCGAATAATCGTATACCTTCGTATAAGGTGGATGCAGCCTGTCCACCGATGGCCATGCCCACCACCGAATTGGCATCGGCGGTGGCAACCCCATATAAAGCCATTTTTTGCTGATCCAGATTGATATCTAATTCAGGCTGTCCTGTATTATAAATAACGCCTAAATCTTCAATTCCCTTTACTTTTCTTAAAATTTCATAAACAGCATTCACTTTGTTTTCCATATAATTCAGGGAATCTCCATATACTTTCACGCAAATAGACCCCTTTACCCCAGAAACAGCCTCCTCCACATTATCGCTAATGGGCTGTGAAAAGTTTAGATTCGTTCCTGGAATACCAGATAACCGGGCATTCATCTTATCAATCAGCTGCTCCTTGTTCAAACCAGATTTCCAATCCTCTTCCGGAAAAAGGATGACAGAAAATTCATTATTATAAAATCCTGCTACATCGGTTCCATCGTCCGGCCTTCCTGTTTGGGAAACCACATATTTTACCTCTGGAAAGGTCATTAGGATTTTTCTTACCTGTGAAGACACCTCCACGGATTTTTCCAAAGAAATACTATAGGGCGTTTGAACCCTTAGCCAAATCGATCCTTCATCCAATTCTGGTAAAAACTCCGATCCTAAAAAGGTAAAGGAGTATAAGCCAATGGCCATGGCAATAAAGGCAATAGTAACTACAATTTCCTTTCTCTTAAATGCCTTGACAAATCCGCCAAGCATAAAGGCAGAAAGATGGTGAACAAATGGATTGTGTTTCTCATGCACATTTTTATCCAGAAGCATACTGATCAAAACAGGCACCAGGGTAAGTGTTGTGATCAAAGCGCCTAACAAAGCAAAGCCCAGGGTATAAGCAAGCGGAGAGAATAATTTTCCTTCTACTTTTTGAAAAGCGAAGATGGGAAGTAATCCGGTTATAATAATCAGCTTGGCAAAAAATATGGCCTTACCCAATACGGCTCCATTATTTTTGATCATTCCCCATTTGGCCATCTTATTAAATCGATCCATGCCCATAATGGTAGCTTCATGGTCCAGAATCACGAACATACCCTCCACCATGACCACAGCACCATCTATAATAATTCCAAAATCCACCGCCCCCAGAGATAATAGATTGGCCGACATGCCCATTAAATGGAGACATATAAAGGCAAATAATAAGGCCATGGGGATAATAAGGGAAACAATTAAGGTGGTCCTCCAATTAAACATAAATATGGATACCAATAAGGTCACCAATAATATCCCTTCAATTAAATTATGCAAAACCGTATGCGTTGCAAAAGAAATTAAATCAGAACGGTCGTAATACGGTACAATCTGGGTATCCTGGGGTAGGATGTATTTGTTTAATTTTTCAATTTTAGCCTTTACTGCCTTCACCACCTCTGTTGGATTCTCCCCTTTTCGCATAACGATAATGGCCTCTACCACATCTCCCTGGTCGGTGACCGTCGTTCTCCTTCCCTTTTCATCTGTACGCCCATCCGATCGGGCTACCCAGCCTAGTCTGGGAACATTGGATATCTCCACTATGGCAACATCCTTTACTAAAACAGGAACACCCCCATTATTCAGGATAACAATATTTTTGATTTCATTGATATCATTGATTAATCCTATTCCCCGAACCACAAAGGCTTGGTTATTTTGGATGATCATATCTCCTCCAATATTAATATTGGTTTTTTGAACTGCGGTAAAAACGTCCAGTGGAGTGATCCCCAGGGAAGTCAGCTTTCTAGGATCTACTTGAATTTCATAGGTCTTGGTTTTACCCCCAAAACTATTAATATTCCCCACGCCCGGAACCGATCGTAATTGACGATCAATGACCCAATCCTGTATGGTCTTTAATTCTCTTACATCGCGGAAGGTGCTTTTTAATGTATATCTAAATATCTCCCCGGTGGGTCCGGTAGGGGGTTGTACAGATGGTTGAATCCCTGAAGGCAAATTGGCATTAGGCAATAGGTTCATTACCTGAACCCGGGCTTCCGGATCTAAAACCCCATCATCAAAAATTATTTTAACATAGCTCAATCCAAAAATAGAAGTAGACCGCAAGCTGACCTTTTTCTGGACCGGGTTTAAGGCCAGTTCAACGGGAATAGTGACAAATTTCTCCACCTCCTCGGCGCTTCTTCCAGGCCATTGGGTAATCACATCAATTTCGGTATTGGTTACATCCGGAAATGCCTCAATGGGCATTTGAAGAAAGGTCAGAATCCCGGTTACAAATAATAACAGGGCCAGGAAAATTATTAAATACCTGTTTTTTAAAGAAAAGCCAATGATACCCTTGAGAAACTTATTCATTATTTATTTTTCCTTGGACCTGTTTCTTAACTGTTTAATGAACCATATATCAAAATAGCCTGGCTACCAATCACGGTTTCTCCTGGCTTAAGTCCTGTGCGGATAAAGGCTGTATTCCCATCAATACTGATTACATCCACCGACCGTAATTCCACATCTGTTTTCGATTTATAAATAATCACATAGTACTGACTATGATCAAAAACTAAGGCAGAACTACTCACTGATACTGCCTGATTTGGAGTGACATTTTGCAAGGTAACCGAAGCAAACATCTGGGGCTTTAAAATATACCCAGGATTATCCAAAACCACTCTCACTTTCATAACTCTGTTGGATGGATCCAATACATTCATAATCTTATCCACCTTTCCATTAAATACCTTATCCGGATAGGTAATGGTAGTGACTTTAACGGCATCACCCTGATGAACCTTGGAAATATTTTCTTCATATACATTCGCCTGTACCCAAACATTCTTTAAATCAGAAATGGTGTAGAGGGGATTGGCATTATCCACCCTGATCGACATTCCATTATTAATATTCTTTTGAACAACAAATCCGCTTACGGGAGACTTGATTAAGAATTCCCCATTTCGATTATTTCCATTAATACTCAGGATTTTTTCAGCGGCGGTTTTGGATGCGAGGGCCTGTTCGTAATTAATTTCCGCATTATGGACATCTACCTTGGAAGCAAGCCCCCCTGCAAATAATTCTTTTTGCTGGTCTAAAATCACCTTGGTTTGACGGACATTCGTTTCTGTCTGAATTAAAGCAGAATTATAATTGGCAATTTCAGCACTTTTTACCTTACCTAAAATTTGTCCGGCTTGAACATAATCGCCTAACTGCGCATTGGCTTCGGACACATTCCCGGTTACCAGGGGAAATATATTAGCCACTTTGTCCGGATTAAAATCCACAATCCCATTAAACTTTATGGAATACGTAAGACTTGACGTTTTTACCGTATCGATTTTCAGGGTTTTCATGACAGAATCTGGAACCACATATTTTACCCTCTCCTCCGCATTATCCACCTTGGGCTTACAGGAAAAGAAAGAAAGGGTGGTACCCATTGCTATTAAAATAATCAAGGTATTTCCGAATCGTCCTTTCATGGGTTTGTATTGATTTTTAGGGTTTTTTAAGCGTATGGCCTTATAATTTTGTTTCATTTATTTGGGTCCATTATTTAATTATATCTTTTCCAACAACAAAATTAATTTGCTCGTAGGCTGAAATACGGTTTAATTGCAGGGTATTAGCCTGAAGAATATTTTGCTTATAACTATCATAGAAATCAAGGAATTCTAATAATCCTAAGTTCCTGCTGGTATAATTTTTAACTACTTCATCTATGAGTTTATCATAGTCCACCAAGAATTGTGGATTGAAATCTTTGAATACTTTCTGGTTTTCCAAAACCGTGTTATACGCCTGGCTTACATCATTTTGAACCTGATCCTTTTGTGCATCGTATTGAACCTTTGCTTGATTCACCTGGAATTTTGCCGCTCTGATATTTCCCTGGTTTCTATTTAGAAAAGGAAGATCAATTGCCGCATAGGCTAATAAATAATTATTGGCTGCACTACCATGGGTAGCAAAGCTCAGTCCTAAGGTTAAATCTGGTATGGCCAGGGCTTTTTGCAAAGAATAGGTTTGTTGATTTAATACCAGATTCGATTCACTCGACTTTAAATCATACCGGTTTACATAGGCAGAATCGACCAAATTAGCATAATTCAAATTGGTAAAATCAAACTTATTTAACTGACCAGAGCCCAATTCCGGTATATAATATAATTTTGGCGTTCTTAAAAGCAAATTTAAATCTGCTTCAAATCCAACAATTTGGGTTCGTAAACCTACATATTCATTCTGCAAGGAAAATAACTGACTTTTGATACGGATCTCTTCTTTCTTGGCAATATTCCCTTTTAAAACCTGTTCCTGGTAAACCTTCGATATGCGCTCAAGAGATTTGATTTCCTTATCGTATACCTTACAGGATTGCTGTAAAAAATAAATGGAATAAAAATCAGTCCTTAATTGGGTTTTTAAGGTTCGAATCATATCAAAATAGGCATATTTCGATATCTGGGAATTTGTCTGGGCAATTTTGATTTGTTTATTCCTTTTACCGGCTAACAAAAATAATTGCTGAAGCTGGGCGCTTTGAATAGAGGAAGGACCTCTCCAAGGAAAGAATTTATGGTCATCGGAATTATAGGCCCCATATCCGAATTGAAAATTGGGATTGGACCATAATCTTGCCTGAATCACTAATGCCTCATTAATATCTATATTAAAATGATTGGCTATTAAACTTAGGTTTCTTTGCAGAAATTGTTTCTCGGCAGTATCTAATCGAATAACCAGGGTATCCGAATTATTTTGTGCTTGAACTGAATCCCAGTTAAAAAAAAGAAAACTTATAAGAATAAGGGAGTAAAAAAAAGCTTTTGATTTCATTATTATTTCGATCGACGAAAGTAATTATTACGCATTAAATTGGTATTAGTTTTCAATTAAAATTGAATTTAATCTCATTTTAATGGGAAAATGGAATAGGATTTTAATTTTTCTACATTTAGCATTAAGCAGGAAATTCCATTGGAAAACTTATTTGAACCCTGGTTCCTTTCCCTAATTCAGATTGAATCCATAAATTCCCATGGTACATTTTAATAATCTTATCGCTTAGTGATAAACCTATTCCAGTACCTTCAAATCCACGGGCATTTTCCGCCCGGTAAAAGGGTTGGAAAATCATTTTTAAATCTTCTTCCTGGATTCCAATTCCATAATCTTGAATAGAAATGCAAGTCTGATTTTCCAGTTGAAATAAAGAACAATTCACTTTCTTCCCGGGCGAAAATTTCAGGGCATTGGTAAATATATTCCCAAGAGCGATAAGCATTAAGTGCTTATTGGCAAAAATAATTAAATCGGAGGCATCATCCGGTAAGCTTTCCAATTTCAGGTCCACCCATTCCGGATGTAAGGATTCCGGTAAATTCTCCAGGGTGTCAAATAGAAGTTGATCCAGCCGAAGGGGTTCCTTTAGGGCATAGGCATTATCTGCCCTGGTCATATCTAATAAACTGGCTGTAATTTGGTTGAGCTTTTCTGCCTGAACCAATACTTTTTCTAAAATCTGAATATAATCTGGCAAGGATCGGGTTTTCGATAAACCCACTTCAATTTCCCCTATCAGGGAGGTAATGGGGGTTCGAAATTCATGAGAGGCCCCCGAAACAAAAGATCTTTGCATTTCAAAAGATTCTTCCAACCTGGAAATAAGATTATTGAAGGTTTTTGCCAGATCTCCAATTTCATCCTTTCTATTTTCTTCATTCACCCGTAAATGAAGGTTAGAGGCGCCCATTTTCGAAACCTGCCGGATTACATTGGATATGGGACTTAATGCATTTCGGGCAAATAATCCACCCAGGAAATAGACCCCTACCAGGGATAAAACAAAAGTCGCAGCCATAAGAATAAGCAGGAAGCGTAATAAATCTCTTCCTTTTGTATCTAAAGCGGAACTGACAATTACATAATCTCCCTGATTATCATGGTAATATATTCCATAACATTCCCTCAGGCCCAGTTTAAAATACAATTCATTTTGGACGCGGATTTCATTGACCAATCCAGGGCTGTATTTCAGAATTAGTTTGGGGGTAAAAACAGACCGGTTATTTTTATCAAAAACAGTAATGATTTCATCAGAAAGGACCTTTTGGAATTTTTGCTGGATTTCCTGGAATTTCTCTTTCGTCACATTATCCTCCGAAAGAAATGCTTCGGCCGCTATAATGGCCCTTCCCCTTAATTGGTTCTCAAAATTTAGTTTTCTGTACAGGGAAAAAGAAAAATAAACCGATCCAAAAACGATACTTAGAATGATGGCAACAATCAGGGTAAATTGAAAGGCAATACGAGAGCGAATACTTAATTCGGAATAGGATTTTGACCATTTATGGAAAAAGGAAAATAGAGCATTCAATCGCATTATCCGGTTTTCATTTCATTTTTAAATAGGTAGCCTCTTCCAATCTGGGTATGAATCCATTTCTCGGTAAATCCTTTTTCAATCTTATTTCTAAGATAGTTTACATAAACATCCACAATATTGGTTCCTGAATCAAAATGGTTGCCCCAAACATATTCGGCTATTTCCATACGGGTCAGAATCCGGTTTGGATTTTGGAAAAAATATTCGAGCAGAGAGTATTCTTTTGCGGTTAATACAATATCCTTTCCTGCCAATAGAACTCGTTGAGAATTCGGATCAAGTTCCAGGGATCCTGAAACCATTTTTGATTTCTGCGCTTCCAACTGAATGCGATTTAGCCTGGTAAGAGCCTGAATTCTTGCCAATAATTCCTTAAAATGAAAGGGTTTAACCAAATAATCATCAGCACCCAATTCAAGCCCACTAACCTTGTCGTCCAGGGTTCCCAAAGCGGATAGGATCAGGATAGGAATGGTCTTGTTTATTTTCCTGATATCGGCACAGAGTTCCCTGCCATTCATTCTGGGCAACATAATATCCAAAATAATCAGATCAAAATTTTCCTGCCGGACCAGAATTTTTCCTTCCAGTCCGTCCTTGGCTAAATGAACCTCCATTCCCTGTTCTTCCAATCCCCTTATCAGGAAAGAATATACCGAGGCTTCATCCTCAACTAATAAAATTTTCATGAATTGCCATAAAAAAAGGCTGTTACCTTTCGGAAACAGCCTTTCAATCTAAAGAAAATTTAGATTATTTTTCTTCTTTTACATCCTCAAAGTCCACATCGGTAATATCCTTCTGTGGAGCTTCAGTGGTCGCATCAGAAGGTCCCTGAGGGGCCCCTTGAGTAGCCTTATACATATCTTCCGAAGCCGCTGTCCAAACATTCGTTAATTCAGTGGTGTATTTCTCGATGGAAGAAAAATCACGGGATTTATGGGCTTCCTTTAATTTTTCTAAAGTAGATTCAATTGGAGCCTTTTTATCGGCAGGTATTTTATCTCCATATTCTTTCAATTGTTTTTCGGTCGAGAAGATTAAAGCATCGGCTGCATTCAGGGTATCAATTTCTTCCTTGGCTTTCTTATCTGAATCGGCATTCTTTTCAGCCTCTTCTTTCATTTTTTTAATCTCCTCGTCTGTTAAACCGGAACTGGCTTCGATACGGATTTTTTGTTCCTTCCCGGTGGCCTTATCTTTCGCACTTACGTTCAGTATTCCATTGGCATCAATATCAAAGGTTACTTCAATTTGAGGCACACCACGAGGTGCTGGTGGAATTCCATCTAAGTGGAAGCGTCCAATGGTACGGTTTTGATTGGCCATAGGTCTTTCTCCCTGAAGGATATGAATTTCAACCGAAGGCTGACTATCGGAGGCCGTCGAAAAAACTTCCGATTTCTTCGATGGGATAGTGGTATTGGATTCAATTAAACGAGTCATTACACCACCCATGGTTTCAATTCCCAGAGAAAGCGGGGTAACATCTAATAATAAAACGTCTTTCACTTCTCCGGTTAAAACTCCCCCTTGAACTGCAGCACCAATGGCAACTACCTCATCCGGATTTACCGATTTATTCGGTGCTTTCCCGAAGAAATCCTCTACTGCTTTTTGAATTGCAGGAATACGGGTCGAACCACCTACTAAAATAACTTCATCTATATCCTTAATGGTCAAGCCCGCATTTTTCAATGCCGATTTACAAGGTTCAATGGTTCTTTTAATTAGGGGATCTACCAGTTGTTCAAACTTAGCCCGGCTTAAAGAACGAACCAAGTGCTTTGGCATACCATCCACCGCGGTTACATAAGGTAAATTAATCTCAGTTTGATTCGTACTGGATAATTCAATTTTAGCCTTTTCAGCTGCTTCCTTTAAACGCTGTAAGGCCATGGCATCTTTTCTCAGATCAATACCTTCATCTGACTTAAATTCATCTGCCAACCAGTCAATAATAATTTGATCAAAATCATCTCCTCCCAAATGGGTATCACCATCGGTCGATTTTACTTCAAATACACCATCTCCTAATTCCAGAACGGACACATCATGGGTACCTCCACCACAATCGAATACCACAATTTTCTGGTCCTTATGCTTTTTATCTAAACCATAGGCAAGAGCTGCCGCTGTTGGCTCATTAATAATTCTTTTTACCGTTAATCCGGCAATTTCTCCGGCTTCTTTGGTAGCCTGACGTTGCGCATCATTAAAATAAGCTGGAACGGTAATAACCGCTTCCGTTACCTCATGACCCAGAAAATCTTCTGCTGTTTTCTTCATTTTTTGAAGAATCATGGCAGAAATTTCTTGTGGGGTATATTTCCGATCTCCGATTTCTACTCGGGGGGTATTATTATCACCTTTTACCACTTTATAGGGAACACGGCCTATCTCCAATTTGCATTCATCAAAACTATTCCCCATAAAACGTTTAATGGAATAAATAGTCTTGGTAGGGTTTGTGATCGCCTGTCTTTTGGCTGGATCACCGACTTTTCTCTCACCATTATCTAAAAATGCAACAATGGAGGGAGTGGTTCTTTTTCCTTCGCTATTGGCTATAACGACAGGTTCATTACCTTCCATTACCGCCACACAAGAATTGGTGGTTCCTAAATCGATTCCTATTATTTTTGACATAATTTTTTCTTTTTATAATTAAGTCTTTACTCAATGTTAATGCCAATATAGAATTGGCTGAATAAAATGACAAAAAGACAGTACATAAAAAAACCGCCTACCTATTAGGGCAAGCGGCTCTTAATTTATTAGAAATAAGATTTATTCCTTTTCTTCCTTGGCTGAATCTTCCGAAGGAGTTTCATGGTTTTCTGCGGGAGCCTCTTCGACCGCAGGCGTAGAGGCTATTTCCTCGGTCACCGGATGAACTTCCTCTGTTGCAGGAACGGCCTGAGCAGTGGCATGACCTTCCTGGGTCGCAGCCTCTACGGGCGTGACTTCGGTTTCCCCGGCAGGCTTGGCAGCTTTTGCACCAGCGCTTCCAGATCTACCACGACGGGTGGTTTTGGCTTTCTTAATTTCTGATTTTGCAGAATATATTTCATTATAGTCCACCAGTTCAATAAAGCACATTTCGGCATTATCTCCCAAACGGGTTCCTGTCTTAATGATACGGGTATACCCCCCTGGTCTTTCTGCTACCTTGGTGGCAACATCCCTAAATAGAATATTGACTGAATTTTTATCCTGTAAATAGCTGAATACCGTTCTCCTGGAATGGGTGCTATCTAATTTCGACTTTGTAATCAGAGGCTCCACGTAAACCCTAAGGGCTTTTGCTTTGGCAACTGTTGTCGTTATTCTCTTATGTACAATCAAGGAAGTGGCCAGAGAAGACAATAATGCCTTTCGGTGGGAATCGGTCCGACTTAAATGATTGATTTTTTTTCCGTGTCTCATGGTTTAAAAGTTTAGAGAGGTCTTAGTCCTCGTCTAATTTGTATTTTGAAAGATTCATTCCGAAAGTCAGTCCTTTGGATTTTACCAGGTCCTGAATTTCAGTAAGTGATTTTTTACCAAAGTTCCTGAACTTCAACATATCTGCTACGTCATAGGTGACTAAATCAGATAAGGTACGAATATCGGCCGCTTTTAAGCAATTCAAGGCTCTTACGGATAGATCCATATCCACCAATTCCGTCTTCAGAATTTTACGCATATGTAATAATTCTTCATCTACCTCAGAACTAACTTCCTTGGTTTGGGTTTCCAACATGATACGATCGTCGGAAAACAACATAAAGTGGTGAATCAAAATCTTGGCCGCTTCTTTTAAAGCCTCCTCAGGATGAATGGAACCATCGGTTTGGATATCCAAAACCAATTTCTCATAATCGGTTTTTTGTTCTACCCGGTAATTTTCAATGCTGTATTTAACATTCTTAATAGGGGTAAAAATGGAATCGATAGGAATAAGACCCAAAGGCATATCATTCGGCTTATTTTCTTCAGCCGGTACATAACCTCTTCCTTTGTCGACCGTAATTTCCATTTCCAGGGTTACATCCGGACTCATATTACAGATAATCATATCCGGATTCAATACTTTAAAGGAATTCGAAAATTTTGCTATATCCGATCCTTTTAAGGTATCCTGCTTATTAACCACCACAAAGATTTTTTCTGATTCTGCCGATTCTTCTAATTTCTTAAAGCGAATCTGCTTTAAGTTCAGAATAATCTCGGTAACATCTTCTACTACCCCATTAATGGTAGAAAATTCATGGGAAACGCCAGTAATTTTAAGCGTAGTAATGGCATATCCCTCCAGGGAAGATAAAAGAATTCTTCTCAGGGAATTGCCTATCGTAACCCCAAATCCCGGTTCCAAAGGTCTGAATTCAAACAAACCGTTGAATTCATTTGCCTTTTGCATAATTACCCGGTCGGGTTTTTGAAATTGTAATATGGCCATGTTATGTATTTCTCCTTTAGGATTATTTAGAATAAAGCTCGACGATCAGTTGTTCTTTGATATTTTCCGGGATCTGATCACGCTCCGGCAAACTTAAAAACTTTCCGGTATGGGTGCTTGCATCCCATTCCAACCAATTATAACGGGCAACCCGGGTAGAAAGTAAAGAAACTTCAATGGTTTCCAAGGATTTCGAACGCTCTCTAACCGAAATGATATCGCCTGGCTTCAGGGTATAGGATGGAATATTTACCACATCCCCATTTACCACGATATGCTTATGGCTTACTAACTGACGAGCTGCAGAACGAGTGGGAGCAATACCTAAACGAAATACGGTATTATCCAGACGGGCTTCCAGAAACTTCAATAAATTTTCTCCGGTAATACCCGTTTTACGATTTGCTTTATCAAATAAATTCGCAAACTGCTTTTCCAATACCCCATAGGTATATTTAACTTTCTGCTTTTCCATTAACTGGACAGCATACTCGCTTTGCTTACCCCTTTTTTTGGATTGCCCATGCATTCCAGGGGGGTAATTCTTTTTATCTAATGCTTTGTCGGGACCAAAAATTGCTTCCCTGAATTTTCGGGCTATCCTTGATTTGGGCCCTGTGTATCTTGCCATAATAATAGTTTTAAAGTATTAGCAGGAATTTCCGCTAAATCTTAGCTTTAAAAGGGTAATAAATAAAAAATTAAACTCTTCTCTTTTTAGGAGGGCGACATCCATTATGCGGAAGTGGGGTGATATCCAAAATGGAAGTAACCTCTATTCCTGAATTCTGTATGGTTCTCATGGCCGATTCCCTTCCGGAACCAGGACCTTTTACAAATACCTGAACTTTTCTTAATCCCAAATCAAATGCAGCCTTACTGCAATCTGAAGCGGCCTGGGTAGCAGCAAAAGGGGTGTTCTTTTTAGAACCTTTAAAACCCATTTTACCGGCCGAAGACCAGGATATAACCTGACCGGAATTATTGGTCAGGGAAATTATAATATTATTAAAAGTAGCATTGATATGGGCCTGACCAACTGGTTCAACCACCACCACTCTCTTTTTCGTGACTTTCTTCGTCGTTTTTGCCATGGTCTATAATTACTTGGTTACCTTCTTTTTACCGGCAACAGTTTTTCTCTTTCCTTTACGGGTTCTGGAATTGTTCTTGGTTCTTTGTCCACGTACGGGTAAACCTTTACGATGCCGCTGACCTCTATAACAACCAATATCCATTAATCGCTTAATATTCAGTTGAACCTCAGAACGTAATGCCCCTTCTACCTTAATCTGATCATTAATAATGGTACGAATAGCAGTTTGCTCATTATCGGTCCATTCCTGAACTTTCTTATCCGGAGAGATATTTGCCTGCAATAAAATGGATTTGGCCGTAGGACGTCCAATACCAAATATATGAGTCAACCCAATTTCACCCCGCTTATTTTTCGGTAAATCAATACCTGAAATCCTGGCCATAGTTTTCCTTTTTTATCCTTGACGTTGTTTATACTTTGGGTTCTTTTTGTTTATCACGTAAAGCTTCCCTTTCCGTCGAATGATTTTGCAATCGACGCTTCTCTTTTTAATTGAGGCTTTAACTTTCATAACCTTTTTAGTCTACTTTTTACCCTATTTATATCGGTAGGTAATCCTACCCTTTGTTAAATCGTAAGGGGACATTTCCAATTTCACTTTGTCTCCCGGTAATATTTTAATATAATGCATCCTCATCTTCCCTGAAATATGGGCTATAATTTCATGCCCATTCTCCAATTCTACTCGAAACATGGCATTGGAAAGTGCCTCTTTTATTGTACCATCTTGTTCTATTGAACCTTGTTTTGCCATTAATGACCTAAAATTTAGTTTATAAGTTGTAAGGCCTCATCAATATATTCAAAGGTGGTTAATACTTCCGGTGCTCCCTTTCGGATCACCAGGGTATGTTCATAATGTGCGGAATGTTTACCATCGGCCGTCACCACCGTCCATCCATCACTTAGCCATTTCACCGCAGCCTTCCCTAAATTAATCATAGGTTCCACAGCAATTACTAACCTCTCCTCCAATTTCACTCCTGATCCCCTCTTTCCGTAATTCGGAACTTCGGGTTTTTCCCAAACGGCTTTTCCTACACCATGACCAACCAATTCCCGTACCACTCCATACCCATTCTTTTCAGCATGGTATTGTACCGCTGCGCCTATATCGCCAATCCGGTTTCCCACCACACATTTTTCTACGCCCAATTGCAGACACTCTTTGGTAACCTGCATAAGCCGGCTTAATTCAGGAGCTATTTCCCCTACGGCAAAGGTATAGGCCCCATCTCCGAAAAACCCATCCCACTTTACCCCACAATCAAGAGAAACGATATCTCCCTCAACCAGTACTCGTTTATTATTAAAGGGAATTCCATGAACCACGGCCTCATTTACGGAGACACAAAGTGAGCTTGGAAAACCCTGATGACCTTTAAAAGCAGGCTCCGCACCATGGTCTCGAATGAAACTCTCTGCAAAGCGATCCAAATCTTCCACTACTACACCGGGTTTAACCAGTTTTCCTAATTCAGCAAGGGCTTTCGATACTAAAATCGAACTTGCCTTAATTTTTATAATCTCCTCTTCACTTTTATAATCCAACATTTTCCTAAGCTGCCGTTCCGGTATTTGCCCCAACAGCGGCTCTACCCTGTATTCTTCCTGTTTTCATTAGACCATCATAATGACGCATCACTAAATGGCTTTCCACCTGTTGTAAGGTATCTAGGATTACCCCTACCGCAATGAGAAGAGATGTTCCACCAAAAAAATGCGCAAAATTGGTATTAACCCCTCCCAAGCTTGCAAAGGAAGGAAGGATCGCTAAAATAGCCAGGAAAACAGAACCTGGTAAAGTAATTAAGCTCAATACATGGTCAATATATAAACTGGTATCTCTACCCGGTTTTACCCCGGGAATAAATCCATTATTTCTTTTTAAATCGTCCGATATTTGGGTAACATTTACGGTAATGGCCGTGTAGAAAAAGGTAAATACAATAATTAAGATGGCAAACGTAAGATTATATCCTACGGAATTATAATCACGGAAAGCCATTAAAATGGGATTATTGGCGGCCGAAGGGAATAATGAGCCCAAAGTAGTTGGAATAAACATCAGGGCCTGGGCAAAAATAATTGGCATTACCCCTGCCGCATTCACCTTTAAAGGCAAAAACTGGCGGGCTCCTCCGAATTGTTTATTTCCCACAATTTTCTTGGCGTATTGAAGAGTAATTTTCCTGGTTCCCTGTACTAATAAGATGGCAAACATCACCACAGCGACCAAAATTACCATTTCAATAATAAAAGGAATCGCTCCCCCTACCCCATTAATCCGACTACTGAATTCCTGAACCAGGGCACTTGGGAGACGGGCAATAATACCCACCATAATGATTAGGGATACCCCATTTCCAATACCCTTATCCGTAATTTTTTCCCCCAACCACATCACGAACAGGGTTCCTGCCGAAAGCACCACCATGGAAGATATACTAAATAAAACCGGGTTCATTCCAGGTAAAATAGCCGCTGCCGGGATTTCCTGCTTTATATAGGCTAAACCTTGTAGCGCTGTAATTAAAATGGTAAGATAACGCGTGTATTGATTAATGGTCTTTCTTCCACTTTCTCCTTCTTTTTGAAGTTTAGCAACAGAAGGGATCACAATGCCAGCCAACTGAACCACAATACTGGCCGAGATATAGGGCATTACCCCCAAAGCAAAAATAGCTCCACGGGAAAAGGCTCCACCAGCAAATAAATTTATAAGGGCTAATAAACCAGACTGACCACTTCGGGAGGCATCCATAATCTTTCCGTCCACTCCAGGAAGAACAATAAAGCATCCCAATCGATATACGGCCAAATACAATAAAGTATTTTGAATCCGCACCCGCAGCTCCTTAATGTTCCAAATATTGGTTAATGTCTCGAAAAGCTTTTTCATTGGATACTAAATATTCGTTTGCTTTCTAAATGGATTAAATAACCAAGGCTTTTCCACCTAAAGCTTCTATATGTTGTTTAGCTGTTTCGGAAAAAGCATGTACTTTAACTTCAACAGCCGATTTTAACTCTCCTCTTCCTAATACCTTAACCAAATCAGATTTGGAAGTAAGACCATGTAAATGCAGGGCCTCCATATCCACTACGGATAAATTATATTTTTCAATCAAACCTTGAATCACATCCAGGTTGATCCCTACATATTCCACCCGGTTCATATTCTTGAAACCAAACTTAGGAACACGTCTTTGCAAAGGCATCTGACCTCCTTCAAAACCTATTTTTCGGGAGGTACCGGAACGGGAACCAGCCCCTTTGTGTCCACGGGTTGAGGTTCCACCCCGGCCGGAACCGGTTCCTCTACCCAGTCTCTTGTTATTTCTAACCGATCCTTCCGCTGGTTTTAAATTATTTAAATTCATGACTCGTCTTTTCTAAGGAATATGTTTAGATATTCTCTACTTTAATTAAATGACTTACTGCTTCTACCATTCCTATTATTTGGGCATTTACTTCATGCTCCACGGAATGGTTAACTTTCTTTAAACCTAAAGCCTGCATGGTTCTTTTCTGACGCTCACTTCGGTCAATCACACTTTTTACCTGAGTAACTTTTATTTTGGCCATGACTTACCCTTTAAAAACTTTTTCTATTGAAATTCCTCTTTGCTGTGCAACAGTGGCCGCATCTCTCATTTGCATTAGCGCATGTACGGTTGCTTTTACCACGTTATGCGGATTGGAAGAACCTTTCGATTTCGCCAATACATCGGTAATTCCGGCACTTTCCAAAACGGCTCGCATAGCACCACCGGCAATTACCCCGGTACCATGAGCAGCTGGTTTCAGAAATACAAAACCTCCTGAAAATTTCCCTAATTGCTCATGGGGTACGGTACCGCCATGAATAGGAACCTTGATTAACGATTTTTTTGCATCATCCACTCCTTTGGCAATAGCCTCGGTTACTTCTTTTGCTTTTCCTAATCCATAACCTACTACCCCATTCTCATCTCCTACCACTACGATGGCAGAAAAACTGAATGTACGACCTCCCTTGGTAACTTTCGCTACCCGCTGAATGCTTACCAGACGATCTTTTAATTCGATCTCACTGGATTTAACTCGCTTTATATTGGATGTTGACATAATTTCTACTCGATTTTATTAAAAGATAAGTCCACCTTCACGGGCACCTTCTGCCAGTGATTTCACACGACCATGGTATAAATAACCACTACGATCAAAAACAACCTGCTTAACTCCACTGGCAATTGCTTTTTCGGCAATAATCTTTCCCAGGGTTTTGGACTGATCTACTTTCGTACCTTTTTCAGAGATCTCTTTTAAGGAAGAGGCAGAAACAATAGTTCTTCCGCTGCTATCGTCAATAACCTGAGCATAAATTGCTTTGTTGCTTCGGTAAATAGACAAACGGGGTCGTTCGGTCGTTCCCTGAATCTTTTTACGGATTCCTTCCTTAATTCTATTTCTACGGGATAATTTAACTCCTGCCATAACCTTTATTTCTTAGCCGCTGATTTACCAGCTTTTCTTCTTAATGCCTCACCCACAAAACGGATACCTTTTCCTTTATATGGCTCCGGTGCTCTCAAAGAGCGGATCTTTGCAGCCACCTGGCCTAATAATTGCTTATCATAGCTCTCCAGGATGATTTTAGGATTTTGTCCCTTATCATTGGTAGTGCTAACTTTCACTTCATTTGGGATTTGAAATACATAATGGTGGGAATATCCTAAAACCAAATCCAGCATTTGACCGGTATTACTTGCTCTAAAACCTACCCCAACCAATTCCTGCTCCAATTTATATCCGGTAGTTACTCCGGTAACCATATTATTAATTAAGGAACGATACAAACCATGCAAGGCTTTATGACGCTTTTGATCAGATGGACGCGTAACTTCCAAAATCCCATTCTCTATTTTAATGGCAATATCCGGATCAATCTGTTGGGTTAAGGTTCCTTTGGTTCCTTTCACCGTCACAAGATTTGATGGATTTACCTCAATAGTAACTCCACTAGGAAGTTTAATGGGTGCTTTTCCAATTCTTGACATGATTCCTATTCCTTAAATTCTATAATAATCTTAATAAACTATACACAATACCTCACCACCTACATTATTAATCATAGCCTCCTTATTGGACATAATTCCTTTTGAGGTGGATAAAATGGCGATCCCTAATCCGTTTAATACTCTTGGCATATTCCCCACATGAGCATAATTCCGTAATCCTGGACTGGAAACCCGGTCAATTTTACGGATAGCCGAAATTTTGGTAATCGGATGATATTTCAAAGCGATCTTGATGGTTTTTTGAACCTTGTCTTCTTCAAACTTATAATTCGCGATATAACCCTTATCGAAAAGCACCTTGGTCATATCTTTCTTGATATTGGACAAGGGAATTTCCACAATACGGTGTTGTGCCTTAATGGCATTCCGAATTCGGGTAAGATAATCTGCTATCGGATCGGTATTCATAATCTTCTTTCTATATTTTATAGGGAGAATCTACATGAACCCCCTTTAATTTTTCTTTTTTTTGAGCCTGCAAAGATATGAAAAATACAATGGTATTCCCATCTATATTTTCAATATCACACTTACGGAATTTACAGAACCGAAACTCTTGTATTACCAGCTGGCCTTGGTTACACCGGGAATTTTTCCGGCTAAAGCCATTTCCCGGAATAAAACCCTGGAAATACCAAACTGACGTATATATCCTCTTGGACGACCTGTTAATTTACAACGATTATGTAAACGAACAGGGGATGCATTTTTTGGTAGCTTGTCCAAAGCAGCATAATCTCCTGCCGCTTTTAACTGAGCCCTTTTTGCCGCATATCTTGCAACCAAACGCTCACGCTTAACTTCTCTTGCTTTAATGCCTTCTTTTGCCATTATGCTTGAATATTATTGTTTTGATTCTTAAAAGGAAGACCAAAAGCTTTCAAAAGTTCTAAAGCCTCGGGATCGGTAGAAGCAGACGTCACAAAGGTGATATCCATTCCCATAATTTTATTAATCTTATCGATATTGATTTCCGGGAAAATGATCTGTTCGGTAATCCCTAGGGTATAATTTCCACGTCCGTCAAAGCCCTTATCATTGATTCCTTTAAAATCTCTAATCCTGGGCAGGGCCACCGATATTAATCGATCAAGAAATTCATACATATTATTGTCGCGCAGAGTAACCCGTACGCCAATGGGTACATTTTTTCGTAATTTAAAGTTGGAAATATCCTTTTTGGAACGGGAAGGGACAGCCTTCTGACCGGTAATGGTAGTCATTTCCTCGACCGCATTATCAATTAATTTCTTATCCGAAACAGCCGCTCCTACACCCTGATTCAAACAAATTTTCATCAGCTTAGGTACCTGCATACTGCTTTTATACCCAAATTTTTCCTTCATGGTGGAAACTACCTGGGTTTTGTATTTATCCTTTAAACGCGGTGTATAGCTCATTACTTAATCTCCTCTCCTGTTGTTTTTGCGAATCGTACTAATTTCCCTTTGGCATTTTCCTTACGGCCTACACGGGTAGGTTTTCCGGTTTTAGGGTCGATCAGCATCACATTCGAAATATGAATGGCTGCTTCCTTCTTAATAATGCCCCCATTAGGATTGGTTGCACTGGGCTTTGTATGGCGTGAAACCATGTTTAACCCTTCCACAACTACCCTACTGGTTTCCTTAATTACCTGTAAAACCTTGCCTTGTTTTTGCTTGGATTTACCGGATATAACCAGGACAAGATCATCTTTCTTTATTTTTGGCTTTTTAATGCCCTCTGCTTTCTTTTCCATAACGGGAATATATTCTCTGGTTAAAGTACTTCAGGAGCCAGGGAAACAATTTTCATAAACTGTTTTTCCCTTAATTCCCTGGCCACAGGTCCGAAAATACGGGTACCCCTGGGCTCATCATTTGCATTTAATAATACCGCAGCATTATCATCGAATCGGATATAGGATCCATCCTTTCTACGAATTTCCTTGGTTGTTCTAACCACAACGGCTTTGGAAACCGCACCCTTCTTTACGTTTCCGGAAGGAAGGGCATTTTTTACCGTAACAATAATTTTGTCCCCAATGGATGCATAACGCTTTCCTGTACCGCCTAAAACGCGAATACATAAAACTTCTTTTGCTCCGCTATTATCGGCAACCGTAAGCCTCGATTCCTGCTGTATCATGATTATTTCGCTCTTTCATTAATTTGTACGAGTCTCCAGCTTTTATGGCGACTTAAAGGACGGGTTTCCATAATGGTGACCGTATCCCCAATACCACATTCATTTTTCTCATCATGAGCCATGAATTTGGTGGTTTTATTCACAAACTTCCCGTAAATAGGATGTTTTACCTTTCTTTCCACTGCAACGGTAATGGTTTTATCCATTTTATTGCTTAATACACGACCGGTCTTGGTCTTTCTTAAATTTCTTTCTTCTGCGCTGGATTCAATATGGGAATCCTTTATTTCCTCAGTCATGCTTATTTTTCGTTGGAAGATGAATCCTTAGCCTTTTGAAGGATACGGCTTTGTAATTCCGTATGTAAGCGGGCTATATCTTTACGGGTATGTTTGATTCTCATCGGATTCTCAACAGAAGAAACGGCATGAGCAAAACGCAAACGGGTAAGCGTTTGCTTTTCTTCGGCTATTTTAACCTTCAATTGGTCTTCAGAGAAATCTTTTAATTCAGAAATCTTCATGGCAATTAGGATTGAACGTAATCAAAATCGCGGCGAACCACGAACTTGGTTAATACTGGTAATTTTTGAGCGGCAAGTCGCATGGCTTCCTGAGCAGTTTCAATAGGAACCCCTTCGGCTTCGAATAAAATTCTTCCCGGTTTCACTACCGCTACCCAATATTCGGGAGCTCCCTTACCTTTACCCATACGGACTTCGGCAGGCTTCTTGGTAACAGGTTTATCAGGAAAAATCCGAATCCAAACCTGACCTTCTCTTTTCATAAAACGGGTTACCGCAATACGGGCCGCTTCAATTTGACGACTGGTTATCCAGCACTCTTCCAAGGATTTTATTCCGAAGGATCCAAAAGCAAGCTCTGCTCCTCTTTTGGCATTCCCCTTCATTCGCCCTTTATGCGCCTTTCTAAACTTTGTCCTTTTTGGTTGTAACATCGTTTACTTTTTTAAATTATTTTCTAGGTCCACCGGAACCACCTCTATTATTTCCACCTCTATTTTGTCCACCACCAGCGGCACCCCCTCTGGAATTATTATTCCGGCCACGATTGGCTCCATCTCTCTCGGTTCTGGCCGGGCGGTCTCCACCACCTGCTTTTGGATTACGCGCTCCACGATCCCCGAAAGGTCCCGCTTCCACCTTACCCCTTGCACCGGTTGCAGAAGGTAATTGCCCAATATTGGGCGATAAATCACGTCTACCGAAAACTTCCCCTTTACAAATCCAAACTTTCACCCCAATTTTTCCATAGGTAGTTTGGGCTTCTGCCAATGCATAATCAATATCGGCACGCAAGGTATGCAATGGCACACGACCTTCCTTGTATTGCTCTGTACGAGCCATTTCAGCTCCTCCCAAACGACCTGCACACATTACCTTAATTCCTTCAGCTCCCATACGGATGGTAGAAGCAATAGAGGTTTTCATGGCTCTACGGAAGGATATCCTTGCTTCTAATTGTTTGGCTATTCCTTCGGCTACTAACTGCGCATCCAATTCAGGACGTTTAATTTCGAAGATATTGATCTGAACATCTTTTTTGGTGATTTTCTTCAACTCTTCCTTTATTTTATCCACTTCCTGACCGCCTTTTCCAATCACAATTCCCGGTCTTGCCGTATGAATGGTAATGGTAATACGCTTCAGGGTTCTTTCTATAATGGTTTTCGAAATTCCCCCTTTGGAAATACGAGCCTGTAAATATTTTCTAATTTTCTCGTCTTCTACCAGACGGTCGGCATAATTATTACCTCCAAACCAGTTAGAATCCCATCCTTTAATAATACCTAACCGAATTCCTATTGGGTTTACTTTTTGTCCCATTTCCTACTTAGTTTTGAGGTTCTGCAATTGTTTGACTATCTACTACCAGGGTAACATGGTTCGAACGTTTACGAATTCTATGCCCACGGCCCTGAGGTGCTGGACGCAAACGTTTCAATTGTGCTCCCCCATCTACAAAAACTGTTTTTACATATAATCCGCTTTCCTCCATTCTGGCTCCCTCATTCTTTGCCTGCCAGTTGGATACGGCGGATAACAATAGTTTCTCTACTCTTTTAGAGGCTTCTTTAGGGTTGTATTTTAAGATATGCAAGGCATATTCCACTTTCTGGCCACGAATCAGGTCTACCACTAATCTCATTTTACGAGGAGAGGTTGGACAATCGTTTAATTTTGCAATCGCTTCCATAGTTTATTTCTTTTTATCTCCAGAGTGACCTCGGAAGGTTCTTGTCGGTGCAAATTCACCCAATTTATGTCCAACCATGTTTTCGGTTACAAATACAGGGATATGTTTATTCCCGTTATGCACAGCAAAATAATGACCCACAAAATCAGGGGAAATCATCGATCGGCGAGACCAGGTCTTGATCACCGTTTTCTTCTTTGCGTCATTCTGGGCCGCAACTTTCTTTTCTAAATTCTGGTCTATATAAGGACCTTTTTTAATGGAACGACTCATTATTTCTTCCTACCCTCTAAAATGTAACGATTAGACAATTTTTTCTTGTTACGGGTCTTGTATCCTTTTGCCAATAAACCTTTACGGGATCTTGGATGACCTCCTGAGGCTCTACCCTCACCTCCACCCATAGGGTGATCGACAGGGTTCATCGCTACCCCTCTCACTCTTGGACGCTTTCCAACCCAACGGGAACGACCCGCCTTTCCTAATTTCTCACTGGCTCTTTCCGCATTGGAAACGGATCCGATAGAGGCCATACAAGCAGAAAGAATTTGGCGTGTTTCCCCTGAAGGAAGTTTAATGACCACATATTTTCCATCTCTTGCCGATAACTGGGCAAATGTTCCGGCCGAACGGGCCATGGAGGCTCCCTGACCTGGATTCAACTCAATATTATGAATTAAAGAACCCAGGGGAATGAATTGTAAAGCCAGGGCATTTCCAATTTCTGGAGCCACATTGGTTCCGGAAACTACCGTCTGACCTACTTTTAATCCCTGAGGGCAAATAATATATCTTTTTTCTCCATCCACATAATGGAGCAAAGCAATCCTGGAACTACGGTTGGGATCGTACTCAATGGTAACCACTTTTGCGGGAATTTCCATTTTATCTCTTTTGAAATCAATGATCCGGTATGCTTTTTTATGACCCCCGCCTAAATAGCGCATGGTCATTTTACCGGTATTGTTTCTACCCCCTGATTTCTTGAAAGAAGTCACTAAAGACTTTTCAGGAATATTCGTAGTAATATCACTAAAATCACTTCCTACCCTAAAACGGGTACCTGGGGTGACGGGTTTGTATCTCTTAACTGCCATGATTCCTTATTAAATATTCCCGTAAAAATCAATGATTTCACCTTTTTTGACAGAAATGATGGCTTTTTTATAGGCAGCCGAACGACCGGATACCGGCCCCCTTTTGGTATTTCTGCTTTTCAATTTACCTGCATAACGCATGGTATTCACTCCTTCTACCGAAACGCCGAATAGCTTTTCAATAGCTTCTTTAATCTGAAGTTTATTCGCTCTTGGATCAACCATAAAGGTGTACCGGTTGAACTTATCAGTTAAAGAGGTTACTTTCTCTGTGAGTAATGGTTTTCTTAGAATATCCATCTTATTTACTAAACGCCTCCTCGATGGTTTTAACGGTACTGGCCGTAATGATCAATTTTTGAGAATTCAGGATATCGTAGGTATTCATATCAATCGCTCTGGAAACTCTTGCCTTTAATACATTTCGACTTGCCAGATATACATTGGTATTGGACTCATGCAATAGGAACAAATTCTTATGCCCTTCCAGATTCAGACTCGACAATAAGCTGGTAAAGTGCTTGGTTTTAGGCTCCTCGAAGTTAAAATCCTCCACAACCACAATATTGTTCTCCTTAGCTTTATAGGTCAAAGCCGATTTACGGGCAAGACTCTTTAGCTTCTTATTCAGTTTAAAGGAATAATCCCTTGGCTGAGGGCCAAAAATACGTCCCCCGCCTTTGAACAATGGATTCTTGATCCCCCCTTTTCTGGATCCACCGGTTCCCTTTTGCTTATGAAGCTTACGGGTCGATCCGGCAATCTCATTTCTTTCCTTAGACTTATGTGTTCCCTGACGCTGGTTAGCTAAGTATTGCTTAACATCCAGGTAGATTGCGTGATCATTTGGTTCAATACCAAATATTTCATCAGATAAATGGACCTTCTGGCCAGTTTCTTTTCCTGAAATTGAATATACAGATAGTTCCATCTCTTATTTCTCTACTATAATGTACGACCCTTTTGCTCCTGGAATAGATCCTTTTACGACCAGTAAATTCTGCTCAGGGTATACTTTTAATACCTGAGAATTCTGAATTTTCACCCGGTCTCCCCCTGTTCTTCCGGCCATTCTCATGCCTTTGAATACCCTGGATGGAAAGGAAGAAGCTCCCAATGATCCTGGAGCACGTAAACGGTTATGTTGCCCGTGTGTAGCTCCTCCAACTCCGCCAAATCCATGGCGTTTGATTACTCCCTGAAAACCTTTACCCTTACTGGTACCCACCACATCGATAAAGTCTCCTTCTTCAAAAAGACTTACCGTAATCACTTCGCCTAAAGATTTCTTTTCTTCAAATTCTTTAAACTCCACTAGCTTACGCTTTGGGCTGGTGCCGGCCTTTTCAAAATGGCCTTGCATGGGTTTGGATGTATGCTTTTCCTTTTTCTCGTCATAGCCGAGTTGAACAGCCTCATATCCGTCATTCTCTAAGGTTTTTACTTGCGTAACCACGCAAGGACCGACTTCAATAAGTGTGCATGGGATATTATTCCCCTCGGCACTGAAGATACTGGTCATTCCTACTTTTTTACCTATTAAACCGGACATTATCCTTTACCTAATTAAAATGCTTAAATAAATTATTGTACTTCGAAAAATGTATGCCTGACAGAGAGCCGGCTACCGAGATAACCAAGTTCCGCAAGGGAGGGCAAAAATAGACAAAAGGATTCAAAAATAAAATGGGTAGCGTAAATATTTTTCCATACTTCAAAACATTCCTGTTCTGGGCATTTTATCCTGGGCTTACCCAGACCTCTAATGCTTCAAAAAGCCTTCCGAAAATGCAGGGAAAATGTCCGGAATTTCCTCAAAATCTTTATTGTTTCCTGATCAAAATCAGGACTTTAACCCGAATTTTCATCTTAAATGAACCATATATTCCCGAAAGGTTTTTAAATATTACTACGGGAAAATATCCATGCCCTTCGCTTTTATATAAATCGGAAGGCCGTTTTTATAGAATATCAAAATACCTTTTCCCCTGTATTCATCCCTTTCGTGGAAAAGATTTACAAAAGTCCTAAGGCGGAAGACTTAGACAAAACCCAAAACAGGTTTATTTATTTCGGTTTACTAATCAAATCCACTCGCCTCCTATAAATTAAAAAGAGGTTCAACCTAGGGAAATAACCTAAATTTTAGGGAACTTTATATCAGAGATTAGCATTAAAATCCTTGTGACATGAAAAAGATTTATTATCTAAGCTTTCTTATTTTTATTCTTGGGTGTAAAAAAGATTTTGCCCCTCCAGCCAATCCTCTGCTTGACAGGGTAACCATAGCTTCTGTGCAATTGGGACAAACCTTTCTGGACTATGCTTTATTAAGGAATAATACAAATTCCCTGAGTTCAGGAAAAAATTCTTTTGCCTCGTCTTTAAACATATCCTCTGGTTCGAACCCAGGCAATACCATCAGTACCTGGACACAGGTACTTGGAGGAATTGGGTATTTTCAATTTATTCCTATTGGGACCCCAGGGATTACCATTACCGATTCCGTAAACCTTCAGAACATTAACCAATATTCTAAAAGCCTGGGGAACAATACCTATAATGTATTTCTAAAATCCAAGCCTGAAACCCAGGCAGCCGATACTTTTATACGATTCCAGGCTTCAGACTCTTCTGTAGTGATTTCAGGAAATACGGCACTTGTTCTAAATGCCATTACCCAGGATGGTTTAATTACTATTCTGGCCTCCCAGATAAAACCGGGCACGGTACCCACCCTAAATTTTGGACCTGCAGGGCCTAGTTTTAAATTTGGACTTCAAAACGGTTATTACTATCTATATGTGAAAGGATATTCGGATTGTTTTGTCAATGTAATCGGCCTGAACGGTCAGCCAGGTACTAAGGAAATTGGGGTTTCCTCCAATATTCAATACAATCTAAGCCTGGTCAGCTCCCCCCAAACCAATACGACCCATATCAACTTTTCCCCCTTTTCCCAGGAAAATGCCCAAGTTCTGGTGATCAACTTTTCGGTTTCCCGTTTTGCCGGTGCCGTTACCCCCTTTAATCCTACTCAGGGAATAGCGGGAAATCTGGATGGCCCCAGATTGAATGCGGAATTTAATTGCTACTACAGTGGCTTGGCCACAGATCAAAATGGAAATGTTTATCTGGCCGATAAGGCTAATAATTCGGTCAGAAAAATAGACGCTTCAACAGGAATCGTGAGTACATTATCTGGAGTCCATCATTTCGGGCCGCAATCTACCACGGGATTCTATTACCCTCAGGGAATTGCTATAGACAAGAAAGGTAATGTTTTTGTTTCTAGTTGGTATGATGCCATAAATAAAATTGACCCCCAGGGTAATGTTAGCCCCATAGCCGGTACAGGGGGGCCAGGGTACTCCGATGGATTTGGATACTATGCCAGTTTCAATAATCCGGCCGATATAACATTTGATAAAAACGGGAATCTATATGTTTTGGACCAAACCAATGGAAAAATACGGAAAATAGATACCAATAGAAATGTAAGTACCGTAAATACGATACCGGGTACCATCACCCTGGCGAACGGATTTTCCTTTCCAGCTACCAATATCCCAGATTTGGCAGGAGGACTTACTGTCGATAATGCGGGCAATGTCTATACCTTCGCCTCGGGGGTTATGTTAAAAATGGATCCAACCGGGAAAGTTACGGTCTTTTCAAACTATGCAGGGGTGGGTTTGGTAACGGATAAGAATGGGTATTTCTGGTCTATGACCCAAAATACCTTGAACCGGATCGATCCTTTAGGAAATGTCATGAGTCTTAGCCTCACCAATAATACACAATTATATGATTATGAACCTCTAAGCTTGGCTATCGATCCTCAAGGGAATCTTTATTTCGCCAATAATGAATACGAGCCTACCATACAAAAAATCACTTTCCAATGAAAAATAGGACGTTTGAGCACCCATGTGGCTAAACAGAAAAAGGGGGAATCTATACCAGATTCCCCCTTTTTTATACAATTTAATCCCTATCAGACTTTAATTTCCACTTCCACTCCGGAAGGTAATTCCAATTTCATTAGGGCATCTACTGTTTTGGAGGTAGAGGAATAAATATCCAATAATCGTTTATAGGAACATAATTGGAATTGTTCCCTAGCCTTCTTATTAACGTGAGGGGAACGAAGCACCGTAAAGATTTTCTTCTCAGTAGGAAGTGGAATAGGTCCGCTTACCACAGCCCCTGTAGGCTTTACCGTCTTCACAATTTTTTCGGCCGATTTATCGACTAAATTATAGTCGTAGGATTTCAGCTTAATTCTAATTCTCTGGCTCATGTATTATGCATTAACTTTTCTATTTCCTTTCGCTTTGGCCACCACTTCCTCGGATACATTTCGAGGGGCTTCCGCATAATGACTAAACTCCATGGTGGTAGATGCTCTACCGGAGGTAAGGGTACGTAATTGAGTGATATAACCAAACATCTCAGACAAAGGAACTTTCGCTTTAATTACCTGGGAACCGGCACGGGTATCCATTCCTTCTAATTGTCCCCTGCGCTTATTTAAATCGCCCATAACATTTCCCATATATTCTTCCGGTGTTAAAACCTCCACTTTCATGATCGGTTCCAAAAGAATTGGATGGGCTTTTGGTAAGGCTTCTCTATAGGCGGTTCTTGCTGCAATTTCAAAGGAAAGGGCATCGGAATCGACTGCGTGGAAAGAACCGTCAATTAAACGGATTTTCATATCCTGAACCGGATAACCAGCCAAAACCCCATTTGCCATAGCGGCCGCAAATCCTTTTTCCACGGAAGGAATAAATTCTCTTGGAATCGATCCCCCTACAATTTCATTCACAAATTGTAATCCGGTTTTTCCTTCATCCGGAGGCGAAACAATGAACTGAATATCGGCAAATTTACCCCGACCTCCTGTTTGCTTCTTATACACCTCGCGATGTTGAACCGTTCCTGTAAAGGATTCTTTATAGGCTACCTGAGGATCTCCCTGGTTGGCTTCTACATTAAATTCTCTACGTAATCGATCTACAATAATTTCAAGGTGTAATTCACCCATTCCACTAATCACCGTTTGACCAGTTTCTTCGTCGGTATGCACTTTGAACGTAGGATCTTCTTCGGCTAATTTACCTAAAGCCATTCCAAGCTTATCCACATCTGCCTGGGTTTTAGGTTCAATAGCGAGACCAATTACGGGCTCAGGGAAGCTCATGGCTTCTAATACAATAGGATGTTTTTCATCACATAGTGTATCACCGGTACGAATTTCTTTAAAACCAACGGCAGCTCCAATATCCCCGGCCTCAATAAATGGAATTGGATTTTGTTTATTAGCATGCATTTGCATGATACGGGAAATCCGTTCCTTTTTTCCGGTACGGGAATTCAATACATAGGAACCTGCTTCTAATCTTCCGGAATATACCCGGAAAAATGCCAATCTTCCTACAAATGGGTCAGTGGCAATTTTAAAGGCAAGGGCAGCAAAAGGCTCTTCGGTTTTTGGATGCCGATCTTCTTCTTTTTCGGTATCCGGATTCATTCCCGTAATGGATTCAATATCCATTGGAGAAGGAAGATATTCAATTACCGCATCCAACATGGTTTGTACGCCTTTATTCTTAAAAGCAGATCCACACATCATGGGAGTAATTTTCATGGCGATGGTCGCTTTACGAACCGCTGCTTTTAATTCTGCAACAGTAATGCTATCTGGATCGTCAAAGAACTTCTCCATTAAATGATCATCAAATTCAGCAACAGATTCCACCAATTTCTCGCGGTATTCTTTTACTGTATCGATTAAATCGGCAGGAATGTCTACTACTTTATAGGTCATCCCCTTAGTAGCATCTTCCCAAATAATTGCCTGGTTGGTAATAAGGTCAACCACACCCACAAATTTCTCTTCTGCACCAATTGGAACCTGTAATGGAACCGGATTTCCCTGCAAACGATCGTTTACTTCCTTTACTACAAAGAAGAAATCCGCACCTGCGCGATCCATTTTATTCACGAAACCAATTCTGGGTACGGAATATTTATTCATTTGTCTCCAAACGGTTTCGGATTGAGGCTCGACCCCATCCACCGCAGAATACAATGCAATGGCACCATCCAGAACCCGTAGGGAACGTTCTACCTCCACAGTAAAATCTACGTGGCCCGGGGTATCGATGATATTAATTTTATACGTTTTGGTGTCAGGAATTTTTTCTCCCTGAACTGTTGGGTAATTCCAATAGGTAGTAGTGGCAGCGGAAGTAATGGTAATTCCTCTTTCCTGCTCCTGAACCATCCAGTCCATTACAGCAGCCCCATCATGCACTTCACCAATCTTATGGGTAATACCGGTATAATATAATACCCGTTCTGTCGTAGTGGTTTTACCGGCATCAATATGTGCCGAAATACCAATATTACGAGTGAGGGTTAAATCGTTTGTTGCCATGAGAATAGTTTATGATAAGAATAAACAGGACTAGAACCTGAAATGTGAATAAGCTTTATTGGCTTCAGCCATTTTATGAGTATCTTCTTTTTTCTTCACAGCAGCACCTTCGCCCTTGGAGGCTGCAATCATTTCAGCTGCCAGACGTTCGGTCATAGTCTTCTCTCCTCTTTTTCTGGAATAGCTAATCATCCATTTCATGCCTAAGGTCATTTTTCTTTCGGGACGTACTTCGGTTGGAACCTGAAAATTAGCTCCCCCTACCCGGCGACTTTTTACTTCTACAGAAGGAATGATGTTATTTAATGCTTTTTTCCAAATTTCAAGCCCGTTTTCATTAACCTTTTTCTCGACCAGGTCTACAGCATCATAAAAAATACTATAGGCCACACTTTTTTTACCATCCCACATTAAGTTATTTACAAATCGGGTAACTAAAATGTCCTTGTACTTGGGGTCAGGAAGGATAATCCTCTTTTTTGGTTTCGCTTTTCTCATAAACTCTTTATATCAGTCTCTCGACCTGGTCTTATTTTTTCTTACCGGCTGGTTTGGCACCTCCTTTAGCTGCAGGAGCTTGTCCTGGTTTAGGCTTCTTGGTGCCGTATTTAGATCTTCTCTGATTCCGATCAGCCACTCCGGAGGTATCCAGGGCACCACGAATAATATGGTAACGTACTCCTGGCAAATCTTTTACCCTGCCACCACGAATTAATACAATGGAGTGTTCCTGTAAATTATGTCCCTCTCCGGGTATATAGGCATTCACCTCTTTACCGTTGGTAAGCCGAACCCTTGCCACTTTCCGCATAGCCGAATTAGGCTTTTTAGGGGTTGTGGTATAAACACGGGTACAAACTCCGCGGCGCTGAGGACAGGAATCCAAAGCGGGTGATTTGCTTTTATCAATCAAGGAAACCCTTCCCTTTCTTACTAACTGCTGAATGGTTGGCATGTATACTTTCTTCTACGTAATCTTTCCAATTTTTACACCCTAAAATAGGGATTGCAAAGGTAGTACTTAAAAAGTATTTAACAAATGGGGATTAAGAATTATTTTGCAGGGCGGAAAACATTATTATCCGGATGAATATCGGGTAATACATGATCCGGATCCAGGGTCACCGACTGAATGGAGGAACTTGAACCAAATTTCACTTTCCAGGTCCCCCCTCTTTGCCAAACCTCTACAGGCAATTCCAACCTACTGGTTTTTCCATTGGTCTCTACAATATCCAGGGTTACCGGCATAGCTATTTTCTCCAGGTTTTGTATGGTGATTAAAGAACCCTTAGCCGGATCATTATTAATATAATCCACCCCGGTAACCGCCTGATCCAGTTTCCAATTGTTCAGGATCCAACCTCTCCAGAACCAACCCAGATCCTCTCCGGAATTATTTTCCATGCATCTGAAAAAATCATTTGGGGTAGGATGCTTGAAGGCCCATGCCTGAATATAGGCCCGGAAAGATTCATCAAAACGATCTTTACCCAAAACATGCTCTCTTAATAGTTTCAGGGATAGTCCGGGTTTGAAATAAGCCTCAATACCCAAGGTATTAAATTGAATAACATCAGGAATATTTAAAGCTGCCTCCGTATTGGCTCCAAATAAATAGGGAGCGAAGCCATATAAATTCATTTTACGATTATATTCCCCATGATTGAAATTTTCGTCGGCTAGACCATTAATAAACGTATTAAAGCCTTCATCCATCCAGGCATATTTTCTTTCGTTGGAACCGACAATCATGGGGAACCAGGTATGACCAAATTCGTGGCTGGTGACTCCCCATAGGCTACCGGACTTATCCTTGCTTCCACAGAATACAATTCCAGGGTATTCCATACCGGCAACGATTCCTGCAACATTGGTGGCCGAAGGATAGGGAAATTCAAATAATTGTTTGGAATAAAATTCGATTGCTCCTTTGGTATACTCGGTCGAACGGCCATAGCCCGAATTCCCTGAACTTTCTACCGGATAAACCGATTGCGCTAAGCAGGGTTTCCCGCTGGGTAAATTAATCCGGGCCGCATCCCAGATAAAGGCTTTTGACGCAGTCCAGGCCACATCCCTCGCATTGGTTATCTTAAATCTCCAGGTTTTATTTGCCTTAGACCCTGGTTTCCTTGAACCAGGGATTTCAGATTCACCCCGGATGGTAATAGTGGCATCACTATTCCTGGCTTTTTCCAAACGGGCTAATTGCTCCGGACTTAATACCTCCTGGGCATTTTGTAAACTGCCCGATCCCGCTACAATCATATCGGAAGGAAGGGTGATCGCATATTCCAAATCTCCGTATTCCAAATAGAACTCACCGGCTCCTAAATAGGGGAGGGTATTCCATCCTAGAATATCATCAAAAACTTCCATTCTAGGATACCATTGTGCCATTTCATATATCCATCCGTTCCTGGTTTTCAATCTACCCATACGGTCTGTACCATATTCAGGAATCATAAAAGAATAATCAATTTTTATCAGGATAGCCTGACCGGGAAGCAATGGCTCTTCCAAATCTACCCGCATGCGGGTATCGGTAATGGTGAAATTTGCGGAATAGGTCTTTTTTCCAGATTCAACTATCACTTTTCCAAAAGTGTAGCCTCCGTCAAAATCTTTATTGGCCCATCTGGTACCGTCATTGGTTTGTGTCGTGGCCACCGATCGGGAACTTAATTTATAAATATTTTGATCTAACTGAAGCCATAAAAATCCGAGCTTTTCCGGAGAATTATTTTGATAATGAATACCTACCGATCCATTTAAAATATGCTTTTCTGTATCTAATGAGGCAGAAATTTTATAATCAGCCCGGTTCTGCCAGTATTTTGGTCCCGGAGTTCCGGAAGCAGAACGGTATTCGTTCCCGTTATTCGTATAAAAATAGGGGTTAAAAGCCTCATGCTGATCAAAGACAGAGGTGGGGGAAGGACTGGGTGAACCCTGAGCAAATCCATTAAGCCCTTCAAAGACTAGTAAAAAGAAAACAAGGGCCTTTTTTAAAAAATTCGTGTACATATTGGGGATTATTTTTGGGGATAAATATTATTGGATGGATCGGAATCTGGAAATACATGATTAGGATCTACCCGAATCGAATCGATGCTATGGGTCGAGCCATAGGAATAGGTATAGGGACTTCCCCTTTGCCAAACTTCAACGGGTAATTGTACCAATTTGGGGGTGGTATTTTGTTCATAAATTAATAGAATGGGGGGCATGGCCATTTTTCCATTATTAACTAAAACAATCTGGGATCCTTTGGAAGGATCCCCGTCCTTGTAACCTACCGACTGTACCCCTTCATCAAAAGTCCAGTTATTCATAAACATTCCTCTCCAGAACCAGCCTAAATCTTCCCCGCTGACATTCTCTATGGTACGGAAAAAATCGTTGGGACTTGGATGCTTATAAGCCCATCGGTCTATATAAAGCTTAAAGGCCTTATCAAATAGATCAGGACCTAGAATATGGTCCCTTAATAAGCTAAGGGCATAGCCTGGTTTATAATAACACGCTATGCCAATAAATTTTTCCTGAATTACATCGGGCCTGTTCAAAACTGATTCTGAGGAAGGAGAATTCAGAATAGATCCTATCCGAAATCCATCTATACCGTTTTGATCGTATTCCCCATTATTAAAATCATGGGTACTTAGACCATTAATAAAGGTATTAAACCCTTCGTCCATCCACATATACTTTCTTTCATTCGAACCCACTATCATAGGAAACCAGGTATGACCAAATTCATGATCAATTACCCCCCATAATCCCCCTTTTTTTGAGGTATTTCGGCAGAAAACGATACCAGGATATTCCATTCCACCAATATTGGAAGCAATATTGGAAGCTGCCGGGTAAGGAAATTCCAACCATTTCCTGGAATTAAACTCTATACTTTTTTTAATATATTCGGTCGAACGTCCCCAGCTACTATCTCCTGCTGATTCTACCGGATAGAAAGATTGTGCCAGACAAGGTTTTCCACTGGGGAGAACGATTCGGGCTGCATCCCAAACAAAGGCCGATGAACAAGCCCAGGAGGCATCTCTAGCCTGGTTTATTTGAAAATGCCATATTTTTTTACCCCCTTCCTGAATTTTACTTTCGTTTTCCTCTGGAGAATGGATTAATAAGGTTTGATCGGAACCGGCTGCGGCATGTAATCGCTGGATTTCTAATAAGCTCAATACCGATTCAGGATTTAATAATTTACCGGAAGACGCCACTATATAATTATTGGGTACCTCCAGAAATAAATCAAAATTTCCATATTCCAGGTAAAACTCGCCCGAACCCATATAAGGCAGGGTATTCCATCCTAAAATATCATCATAAACGGCCATCCTGGGATACCATTGGGCTACGGCAAAAATATTCCCATGGGGTGTTTTCAAAATACCGGTTCGGATATTATTATTGCTGTTTACCTTAAAACGGTATACAATATGGATATCAAGTTTCCCACCACCTCCATTTAAGGCTTTTTTTAAGTTAACCCGCATACGGGTTTCATAAATCTGAGGCTGAATACTATAATGCATAGTCCCTTCCTGAATTTCTACCTTAAGAATTTCATAGCCTTCCGTAAATTTCCATTTAGAGAAACGACTACCCGAATAAGGGGCAATTTTGTTTATCCTGGAATCGGCACGGAACATATTCTGGTCCAGTTGAATCCAAAGAAAATCCAGGTTATCCGGACTAAAATTGGTATAATGAATGGTCTCATCACCGCTGACGGTACTATCGGAAGGATTCAGGGATGCATGGATGGTATAATCCGCCTTATTTTGCCAGTATGCAGGACCCGGGGCTCCCGTGGCAGAACGATACGAATTCCCATTCTCCGTATAAAAATAAGGTGCAAAGGTTTCATGCGAATCAAATTGGGATTGTTTTCCAGCATGTATACTCTGGGAAAATACTGGTAAATAAAAACCAATCAAACTTAAAACCAAGAAAATCAGAACGTTTTTCAATCTGAATACCATAATAAGAAAAATAGAAATTTCGATAATATAGAAATTTTAATTTAAATAGAACTATCTGATTAAACCATTTTAATTTAGCAGAGTCCTAGGTTTTAAATAATATTTTCCCGCTTTTTATATTTCCAGGGGCTTTTTGGTAAATAGGCAGCATTATGAAATTCCCTTATATACTCCTGATTTGTTTTTTTCTTGGTGAGCAGGTTGGCTTTGCTCAGCATATAATGCATAAACCTGTTCATTTGGTTCGTACCGTTCATCCAAACACCGCCAAAATTGCCCGAATACAAACCCAGATTATGGAAAAAAGAATGAATCTGAGTCCCGGTCAATCCGAAAAAGTAAATTCCATTAATACCGATTTTTTAAATAAAATAACTCAGCTTCAAAATAATACCAACTTAAGCCAGGAAGACAAAATTAAACAATTGGCTATTATAAGAGATTCTAAAACCATTGCGCTGAAACAGGTATTGGATGAAAATCAGTTTAAGGAATACCAGAAATTGCACCAGGAATTACAGGAGCAAAGAGCCAAAAGGATAAAGGATAAATCGGACGAGGATTCCGAAAATAACAGTGAGGAATAGTCCCCCTTATCTAGGTATTAAAAAGATTCATGGTTCTTTCGGCACCAAGTAAGCCAAAGCTGCTAACCATTTCAGCACATTTCTTCAATAAACCAGGAAGTTCTACCAATTCCTCTTCTTCAAAACCGCTCAATACATAATCGGCCTGCTTTCCTGGTCGGAAATTTTTTCCAATACCGAATCGTATTCTGGCATAATCCTGGGTACCCAATACTAATTGGATATCCTTTAATCCATTATGCCCCGCATCACTCCCCTTCAATTTAAGTCTCAAGGTTCCAAAGGGAAGGGCCAATTCATCTACCACTACCAATACATTGGAAAGGTCGATATGTTGGTTCTGCATCCAATAATGAACCGCTTTTCCACTTCGGTTTACAAAAGTATTGGGCTTAATCAGGATAAAGGTTTTTCCTTTTAATTTAAAATCGGAATACCAGGCATAACGATCATGAACGAAATGGGTACCGTTTTCACGGGCCAATTCGTCCAGAACCATAAAGCCCAGATTATGTCTGGTATCCTGATATTCTGGTCCGGGATTACCCAGACCAATTACCAGAATCTTATTCATCCTTATTTTTTGGAGGCTTCCGCTTCACGGGTAGCTCTTGAGGAGGCCACTGAAACTACCGTATCTGCTTTGGAATTCAAAATTTGCAGATTTTCCAATTTTATTTCAGAAACTCGTATGGATTTCCCTAATTCCAGATTATCAATATTAATGGTAATGAAATCCGTAAAATCTTTAGGTAAACCTCTAAGTTTAAGTTTTTTAAATTTTTGAACTAATTTCCCTCCAACTTTTACCCCAGGAGAAGAACCGGTTAATTTTACCGGAATATTCATATTTAAGGGCTTATCCTCGGCCAGTTCCAGAAAATCAACATGAAGAATCTGGTCCGTTACCGGATGGAACTGTGCTTCCTGAATAATAGCTTTTGTAGAAGTAATCCCCAGATGTAAATCCACAAAAAGCGCATCCGGGGTATATAGCACGGGTCTTAAATCCGAGGCTAAAACCGAAAAATGCAATTGTTCTTTACCTCCATAAAGAACACAAGGGACTTTTCCTTCATAACGAAGTTCTTTTGCATCCCTTTTCCCTACGTCCGCTCTTGGCGAACCGCTAATAGCAATGGTTTTCATATTTTTTTTTGGTATCAGACCTCTACACCGCCATGAAGTCTTTTACCTATTTGGTTAATTGTATAAGGCGGAATAGCTTAGGTAAACTGAATTACCTGTTGAAAATGTTCGTCAATCCGAAATAAATCACTTACCGAACCATGCTCATTCACATTGGTGATGGCTCTGGCAAAAAGGCTGGCCACGCTTAAAACCCTAATCTTGGGTGATTGATGCTTAATAGGTATGGTATCGCAAACGATTAATTCCTCCAATTGGGAGTTCTCTACATTTTCGTAGGCTTTACCAGAAAGTACCGGGTGCGTACAAACGGCCCTAACCGATCTTGCTCCTCTTTCCTTCAATAATTCTGCAGCCTTGGTCAAGGTTCCTGCTGTATCACATAAATCATCTACGAATACAATATCCATCCCCTCCACATTTCCAATGACATTCATGGATTCTATTTCATTCGCTCTTTTTCTCTGCTTATCACAAATCACCATTTCCACGTTCAACATTTTGGCAAATACCCGGGCACGGGCAGTTCCACCCATATCCGGCGATGCAATGGTTAGCTTATCCAGTTTAAGGCTTCGTATATAGGGAATAAAGATCACGGATGCGTCCAAATGATCTACAGGAATATCAAAAAAACCCTGTATCTGGGCTGCATGCAAATCCATGGTCATAATTCTATCGGCTCCGGATGCGGTTAAAAGATTAGCCACTAGTTTAGAAGCAATCGGAACCCGGGGTCTATCTTTTCTATCTTGCCGGGCTAAACCAAAATAAGGAATTACGGCGGTTATATAATGTGCCGAGGCACGACGTGCCGCATCAATCAGGAGCATGAGCTCCATTAAATTATCGGATGGTGAGAAGGTGCTTTGAATTAAGAATACATCACAACCCCGAACAGATTCATCAAAACTGGGTTGGAATTCTCCGTCACTGAACTTCTTAAGGGTGGTTTTACCCAATTCCTTACCATAGGCCAAGGCAATATTCTGTGCAAGACTTTGAGAAGCCGAACCACTAAAAAGCTTGATGGGATTAAATGCAGAAGGCATGGCCGCGGCCTTTAAACTAATTTAAGAATAAAATACTTCAAAGTTGCCCGAGATGGATTCGAACCACCACAAACAGAACCAAAATCTGCTGTCCTGCCGTTAGACGATCGGGCAATAATTCACAAGGAATTTTTGAAGGAGTGCAAATGTAGGCAGTTAAACTGCAAAGTGCAAGTTTTATTGAAAATCACCGAATACCTAAATGGGGGCCACCTACGTTTATTCATAAAAATTCCTAATTTCGTCACCATCTAAACGAATTATACTGTGCAATACAAAAGAATTAATACACTGCTGGGTTGGCTTAGTTTCCTGATCGCCACTACTGTTTATGCAATGACTATGGAAAGAACAGGAAGCTGGTGGGATTGCGGTGAGTTTATTTCTTGCGTGTACAAGCTTCAGGTTCCCCACCAACCGGGTGCTCCCTTATTCATCATGATTTATAAGATGTTTACCCTGCTTTCCATGGGAAACCCTTCTATGATTGCATTTTGGGGTAATTTCACCTCAGCCCTAAGCAGTGGGGCAACCATTTTATTCTTATTCTGGACTATTACAGCCTTCGCCAGGAAATTAATAGCCGAAAAGGGAGAAACCATCAATATGGTAAATGCAGTACTTGTATTTGGATCTGCCTTTGTAGGTTCCCTGGCCTATACCTTTTCCGATACTTTTTGGTTTTCGGCGGTAGAGTCCGAGGTCTATGCCATGGCCTCCTTAACGGTTGCTATCACTTTTTGGGCGGTATTGAAATGGGAGGCCAGAGCCGATGATCCGAAATCAGATCGATGGTTAATATTGATTGCATTTTTAGTGGGATTATCGGTCGGGGTGCATTTAATGAACCTTTTAACCATTCCTGCGGTGGTATTTGTAGTGTATTTCCGTCGTTTTGAATTTTCCTGGAAAGGATTCCTGATTACCCTGGTCCTCTCCATTTTCATTTTAGGCTTTGTTATGCTGGAAATTATACCAGGCACCATAAAAGGTATGGCCGTTATGGATCGGTATTTTGTGAATGATTTGAATATGAGCATGGGATTGGGAGTGATATTCTTTTCTCTAATTCTAGTGGCCATTTTAGTGGCTGGAATCCTTTATAGTTATAGAATAGGGAATAAGATCTTAAATACCACATTTCTTTGCCTGATTTTTTGCTATATAGGATATGCTTGTTTTTTACAGGTTCCTATTCGGGCACATGCCAATCCTCCTTTGAATAATAATCATCCGGACGATCCCTATAATTTCCTGGAATATCTTACCCGTTCCCAATACGGAGATGGGCCTCCATTGGCGGTGGGTCCTTATTTTACTGCCCAACCTACCAAACAGGAGCAGGAAGGAAATCTTTATAAATGGGATGGAAAAAAATACCAGGTGGTAGGTCAAAAAATCAAGGAAGTATATGCCGATGAAGATAAAATTCCTTTTCCAAGAATCTGGGATAATGATGATAGACTGGGGCATGTAACCTTTTATAGAAATTGGTTAGGGATGAAAGCGGATGATAAACCCAATTTTGGTCAGAATTTAAAGTTCTTCTTCTCTTACCAATTAGGATTTATGTATGGCCGGTATTTCATGTGGAATTTTTCCGGAAGGCAAAATGATATGCAAGGAGAAGGGGGAAAAACCAATGGAAACTGGATTACCGGGATCCCCCCTATTGATTATGCCATGGTAGGGAAACAATTGGAAAAGCCATCCAGTGTAGGAAAAAATCTGGCGTATAATCGATTATTCCTTCTTCCTTTTATTCTAGGATTATTCGGGCTTTACTATCAATATACGGTTCGAAAAAATGATTTTCTTGCCTTATTAATTTTCTTCCTGTTTACGGGTATAGGAATTATCGTTTACCTAAATCAAACCGGCTTGGAACCCAGAGAAAGGGATTATGCCTATGGTGGTTCCTTCTATACCTTCTGTATTTGGATTGGCCTTTCGGTTTTCGCCTTTGCCGATATCTTGAAAAAATATGTCAAACCCCTGCCCGCTGCAGGCATAACCTTTGGGATATGTTTTCTCGCTGCACCGGTACTGATGGCATCCCAGGAATGGGATGATCATGACCGCTCCCATAGAACAACGGTTCGTGATATTGCCGCCGATTACTTGAATTCAACCGAGAAAAACGCTATATTATTTACCTACGGAGATAATGATACCTACCCGCTCTGGTATGCCCAGGAAGTAGAAGGGATTCGACCCGATGTTCGGATTGTCAACCTAAGTCTTTTGGGAATTGACTGGTATGTAAAACAAATGCATGAGGGTATGAATTCCTCTGCCCCACTTCCCTTTACCTTAGGAAGTGAAAAATATTTCGGTGAATATCGTAATCAGGTTCCTTTCGTGGATGCCAAATTCCAGGGTCGTACCGAACTAAAGGATGTAATGGAATTAATTGGTTCAGAAGATCCGGCTGCTAAGGTTCAATACGGAGAAATGTCTATGAATTTCCTTCCTACCAAAACCCTTAAAATGACGATCGATCCAAAAGAGGTGGTTCAAACGGGAACGGTATCGGTGTCAGATTCGGCCAAGATTGTAAAAGAAATGGACTGGAATCTCACGGCCAATTATTTATTAAAAAATGACGTGGCCGAATTGGATATCATCTCCACCAATCATTGGAAAAGGCCTATTTATTTTGCCAAAACCCTGCCGGCCTCCGCTTTCCTGGGCTTAAAGGATTATTGCCATCTGGAAGGTTTAGCTTACCGGCTATTGCCTATTAAAACCGAAAAAACCAATGATCAATATGCACAGGTAGCCGAAGATGTGGATATCAATCCCATGTACGATCATATCATGAATAAATTTGCCTGGGGTAAAATGAATTCGGATAAATTCCTCGATCTGGAATCCAGGACCATGATTCCTACCTTTAAACAAATTTCATGGACCTTGGCCTATGCGCTTTATAAACAGGGAAAGGTAGATTCTGCCAAGAAAGTTTTGGATAAGGTAGTGTCCATGACCCCTAATTATTTTCTCGACATCAATGACCGGGAGGGATTAGGGGATGTTCAGTTTAATATTTTCCTTTCTAGCTTATACTATCTATTAAAAGATAAGCCAACTGCCGAAAAATTAGTAAACAAAGAAGAGAACTATCTGGTTGGTTACTTAAACGCCTTAAAGGACGCAGACCATTCCGGATCGGAAGAAAATGTTCAGTTCTTATTGCAAATGCTTCAGCAACTGGTAGGTCAAACGACCATGGCCGGGGACGATATATATAGTAAACGATTGAATACGGAATTTAAAACACTGGCTACCAAATTTGGTTTTGGGCCAAATCCAACAGGGGCCCCAACTGGTCAATAATACTCGCATACCCTCATTTTAAAAAAAGACCCGGAAATCCGGGTCTTTTTTGATTAAAAGCAACATTATGGATCCTGCATTTAAAAGGCTTAATACCTGGTCGGGCTGGATTGCCTTTGGAATCGCAGCGTTTACGTATCTCCGTACCCAGGAAGCCAGCGGAAGCTGGTGGGATTGCGGTGAGTTTATGGCTGCTGCTTATAAGCTCCAGGTAGTCCATGAACCGGGTTCCCCCCTATTCCTTATGGTAGGGAAGATCTTTTCTTTCCTGGCTACCAACCCGGCTAAGGTTCCTATTTTTATCAATGCGGTCTCCTCCTTATCCAGTGCTGCCACCATTTTATTCCTGTTCTGGTCTATCACGCATTTTGCAAGAAGGCTTCTTATGGGAAGGTATCAGGGATTGGGTAAATCCGGAAGATTCCTTGTTTTGGCTTGTGGGTTTATCGGTTCGCTTTCCTATACCTTCTCCGACACCTTTTGGTTTTCGGCTGTGGAATCGGAAGTATATGCATTGTCCTCTCTTTTTACTGCATTTGTATTTTGGGCTGTATTAAAATGGGAAGAGGAAATGGAAATTAAACCGGAAAGGGCGGACCGTTGGCTTATTCTCATTGCCTTTTCCATGGGTCTATCCATCGGGGTTCATTTATTAAACCTTTTAACTATCCCCGCCCTGGTTTTTGTGTATTATTTTAAAAAATTTCCAGTAAATGCAAAAGGTATTTTCCTAACCAGTTTGGTTTCCCTATTTCTTCTTGCTTTTGTTTTATTTGGCCTAATTCCTTATTCCCTAAAAATTGCCACCTGGGCCGATATTTTTGGGGTGAATACCTTGGGGCTTCCTTTTAATACCGGAGCTTTATGGGGTATACTTTTCCTTTTTTCCCTTTTAGGATTTGGTATTTATGGATGCTATAAAAGAAAATACCCCCAGGTTCAAAAAATTGTTTTGGCTGTATTTTTTATCCTTTTAGGATATTCCAGCTATTTCATGGTAATCCTACGGGCCGAGGCGAATCCCCCCTTGAATAATAGCAATCCGGATAATGTCAATGCACTTTATGGATATCTTGGCAGGGAACAATATGAAGAAAGTCCGGTTATTTGGGGTCCAGATTATAATTCAGAAATAAAAACAGTGGAAAAAGGGCCTATGGAATACCGTAAAGGTTCCCAAAAATATGAAGAGAAAGGGAATAAACTGGATTATGTTTACCAGGATGGACAAACCCATATTTTCCCCCGGTTATGGAGTCGGGAAAAATCGTCGGATTATGCCTCCTGGCTAGGGTATCCCGACACAAAAAAAAGCCCGGAATTCCTGGATAATATTTCCTTTTTTATCACCTACCAATTTGATTATATGTACCTGCGATATTTCCTATGGAATTTTGTGGGTCGCCAAAACGATACGCCAAGCAGTTTTCCCAATCCGGTACGCGGCAATTGGTTAAGCGGAATCCATTTTCTGGATGCCATCCGATTGGGAAATCAATCGACTCTTCCTTCTTCTTTGAGTCAAAATAAGGCCTATAATAAACTCTATTTCCTTCCACTCTTTCTGGGCCTGGTTGGTATGGTATTCCAGCTCCGTAAAACAAAAACGGATTTCACGGTAATAGCCCTACTTTTTTTCTTTACCGGAATTGCCCTGGCTCTTTACCTGAATATGCCACCAAATCAGCCAAGAGAAAGGGATTATGCTTTTGCAGGGTCGTTTTATGCTTTCTCCTTTTGGATAGGATTGGGACTTATTCCCCTATTTGATATCCTAAACCATAAAATTAAAGCCCCTTGGGCATTGTGTATTGCCTTCTTTTTTACCTTCCTGGCCGTTCCCGTATTAATGGGATTCCAGGAATGGGACGATCACGACCGGTCCAATCGAACCGTAGTGAAGGATTTTGCGGCTAATTATCTGAATTCCTGTGCCCCCAATGCCATTCTATTTACCAATGGAGATAATGAAACCTATCCATTATGGTATGCTCAGGAGGTTGAAGGAATTCGTACCGATATCCGTGTGATAAACCTGAACTTATTCGATGCCGATTGGTGCATCGATAAAGCGAAATTAAAAGTAAATGATTCCGATCCCTTGCCCATTTCATGGGATCATGAATTATATAAGGATGGAGTGAGAGATGTATTGAATATTAAGCAAACCGCAGGTCCTAAATTCCTGGAAATTGACAAATTACTGGACTTTGCCTCCAGTAAGGATTCCAGTTATCGAGATGAATATGGGGATAATTATTTCCCGGGTACCCATTTAAAATTGACCATTCATCCCGACGAGGTCATTGGAAATGGAGCCCTCTCTATCCATGAGAAAGATAAAATTGTGTCCACTATGGAATGGACCCTAAATAAAGGCAGTATTACCAAAGGACAATTGATCATTCTGGATATTCTGAATCAAAACCATTGGAAAAGACCCATTTATTTTTGTTCCACTTCAGGAGAGGAAGCCTATTTGGGACTTAGTTCTTATTTATGGGAGGAAGGGATCACCTTACGGGTTTTGCCTATGAAAAGGGATAGTAACGCTACCAGCCTTCTTTATCCCGCTCATTTGCCCCAAATGTATACGAATGTTATGAAGAAATTCCATTGGGGGAATATTAAGGGGAATATCCATATGGACGACCAAACCAATTCATTTGCCGATTCCTTTAAAGATGTTTTTATGGACCTTGCCACCAGCCTTTCAGAACAACATCAATTTGATTCTTGCCGGAAAGTATTGGATAAAGAATCGGAAGTCCTACCCGAACATCTACCACCACTTGGGAATAATTTAGGCGAACAGGATTTCCGTATCCTGAAAAAGGCACATCTTTACCTTCTCTGTCAATCCCCGGAAAATGCCATTTCTTTGTTAAAAAGGGAAATTAACAGAATAAAAGAGGAAGTTCGCTTTATACATTCACAAGGGTCATCCCAATTGGCTTATTATACCCAAACCCTTAGCACTGCAAAAGCGCTATACCAGGCAATAAATAAAATGACCAGGGAAGAAAAAATTCAAAACCGAATAGGCTATTTGGATTTTGACCAGGAATAAAGATGTCTATATCTATAGACTTGGTCCCGTACCTAATTCTTCTACCACACCCATTCCGGAAAATTTTTCGATTCTTTCCATATATAATTTCTCCGGCCTCTTTTTTTGTAAAACTTTTAAATCGGTCAGTATGGTGTTCTTGATATTCAAAGCAGTCGATTCCATATCGTGATGAGCACCTCCCAGAGGTTCTTTAATAATGTCATCAATCAACTTAAAGGAAAGAAGATCGTCGGCAGTAAGTTTTAATACTTCGGCAGCCTTTTGTTTAAAATCCCAGCTTTTCCATAAAATGGAAGAACAAGATTCCGGTGATATAACTGAGTACCAGGTATATTCCAACATGTACACCTTATCCCCTATGCCAATTCCTAATGCTCCGCCGGAAGCTCCTTCTCCAATAATAAAACATAGAATAGGAACTTTTAATAGAGCCATCTCAAATAAGTTCCTTGCAATGGCTTCTGCCTGCCCTCTTTCTTCTGCTTCCGGACCAGGAAATGCTCCTGGAGTATCGATAAACGCGATAACCGGCTTATTAAATTTTTCGGCTAGCTTCATAAGGCGCAAAGCCTTTCTATACCCTTCAGGATTAGCCATACCAAAATTCCTATACTGCCGCAATTTGGTATTATTTCCTTTCTGATGGCCAATGAACATAACCGTCTCGCCTTCTATAGAGCCAAAACCACCTATCATGGCTTTATCATCCCGAAAATTACGGTCTCCATGTAATTCCACAAAGTCTTTGGCAATAAGCTCGATATATTGAAGGGTTTTGGGTCGATCGGGATGTCGGGAAATTTGAACTTTTTCCCAGGGGCTTAAATTTGAATATATTCTATTTTTCTCGGTTTCAATTTTTCTCTCTAATTCCTGAAGGGTTGCTCTTACATCCACCTTACTCTTATCGGCCACCTGCTTTACTTTGGCCATTTGATCCATAAGATCAAAAATCGGTTTCTCAAAATCAAAAGATTGAATCATATAAGCTGTTTGTTTACCACGGGCAACAAAGGTATGATTTTGTATAAATATATTGGAGATGGAGCCTATCTTTGAATAATGGGGAATAAGCGGGTACTATTGGTTTTCAAACTTTTTATTTTCCTGTCTATCCTGAAACTGTCGACTTCCTTAGTTTATGGCCAGAGGAAAAACTTGCTCGGCGATACTTCTACCTTTACCTCCCTCCATTTCGGACCTGTTTATAAATTTGCAAAAGGGGCTAATACCATTGATTCGACCGTTCTGGTTGATAGTTATACGATTCCTTTTATCCCTATTTCCCGATCAGCGATTACCCAACCCTATTCCATTACCATTCTTGGGTTTCAGGGTTCTATCCAAAATTCCTTCATACTGGGATATTTCATACCGCAAAAAGGGAAAAGATTTCGGTTTGGCGATACCTTTTTGGGGAGTTTAAGTTTGGGAGAACAAAGCGGAAATATTCCAGGGGCCAATTTAAGAATTTGGGGAGCCTATCGTTTTGAAATTGGCGGATTAGGGGAATACAGTGCCAGTCCTAATTCAAAAATAATAGCACGATGGAATGTATTGGTCTATGAAAAGGATATTATTAGCCCCTATATCTCCGGCTCCTCTTTTGAATTGGAGGCCTATATGAAACCCATTGGATTTGGGGCCACTATTCTTTCCAGGGATTCCAGGATTCTAGGTTTTATTTCAGCCTTGACCCAACCTTCGGTGAATCCCCATGATTTCGAATTTAAAGCATCGTATCGGTTTAAAAAGAATAAAGAAATTCTACTAAAATCCCGTTGGTACAATCCAGGCTCACATACCTTGGTCGATGCGTACCCTAACCAAAACCTATTCCAAACCTATTCCTTCCAAATTTCCTATGGCTATTTGTTCTAAATTCAGGGTAATAGCCATTCTATTCCTTCTGGGATCTTTTTTTTCAAGTAAAGCTTTTGGAATGGGGATAAGAAAGGCCGCTTCTGATTTTCCTGACAGGGACTCTTTAAAGGTCCATAAAACCGATACGAGTTCCTATAAAAAGAAAATGCACACTTGGTCCATTTACGAAAAAGGCTTCAGTCTGGGATATGGATATGGGGTAAATGGGGAAAATTTACCGGAAGGCATTTATTCTCCCCTATTCTTTATACGCAAAATTGCCATCGATTTTCCAGTTTTGAATAATCGACTGGAAAAGCATTCAAAAATTACCCTGGTTTTTGAACCCCAGATTAATTTAGTAATACTAAGGGATAGAGGCCCCAACCGCCTGGAATTTGAATTAGGTCTTGGCATAGGAATTCAATACCGGTACCAAATCATAAAATCCCTTTCGGCATTTACCAACCTCATTGTAGGACCTCAGTATTTTACCACCCATACCCTTCGTCAAACCACTGGCCTAATTTTTTCCGATAATTTAGGTGCCGGTATCACCTATTTACACCAAAACCATTGGGCCCTATCGGGCGAATTCCGAATCAGACATATGTCCAATGCCAATATTGTCCTTCCGAATTATGGAATTAATACCAATAATATCCTTTTTAGCATAAGCCGTTTTCTACGGTAATACAGGATCGAAATAAAATTTCAACGAGGAAGCCGGGGAATCTGACCCATTTTTTCATTTTCTTGACGAAACCCATAGCGAATTCCTTACCAAATATTTATATTCGATATACAATTGCCCATAGCCATTGTACCCATAAATAAATATTGAAGATAATGAAGCGTTTTTTTGGACTAACCCTGCTCTCCTTAACCTATTTTTCAACCATGGCTCAGTCCAAATCGAACGTAGAAACAGGGATTCATAATCTTAAAGTGAATACCATCCTAACCAATACGGTGACCGGTTTAATATTGGATGATAATAACAAACCCTTAGCTTCCATTACCGTTAGCCTTGTAGATGTGCCTGCAAAATCTTCCGTTTATATAGCCAGAACGGATCAAAACGGAAACTATACCTTTAGAAACGTACCCAAAGGCAATTATATTCTTCAATCCTGCTGGATTGGTAAAATGAAAAAATCGTCCGAACCCATACAGGTAAATGAATTGGGCGAAAATTCTTTGGCAACGGTAATTATGAAATCCCCAAAACCCGGAACCCATATCCTGGACTCATTAAAATCCCTTTCCAAGGCTCAATAATTCCTCAGGAATTTCGTTTCGTGTGCATTAAAAACTCAAGGGCCTGGTCAAAGGAACCTGCCGGTATCACCTGACCCGAATTCACAAAATAAATTTCATCGGCATTTTGAATGGTATTTAACCTATGGGCAATGATGACCTGGGTAGTAGATTTAGGTAATTGAGAAAGGATCTCTTCCAGCCATTGTTCTGTTATAGTATCAATATTCGCGGTGGCCTCATCCAGAATCAATAATTCAGGGTTTCTTAGAACCGCTCTCATGAAGGCAATTAATTGTTTTTGCCCCAGGCTTATGGAATCGGATCCCGAACGGATGGGTGTATCCAAACCTTCGTCAAAAAGATTAATTATTTTATCCAAATGGGCCTTTTCTAAAATCTCCCGGAGGGCTTCATTGGAGAGATTCGGGTATAAAGTGTTCCCATAAAGGATATTTTCCCGTACAGTGCCTGAAAACAAAAAGGGCTCCTGCAAAATAAAACCTACTTTTTTACTTAGCTCTTCCTCTGAATAGGCTCGAATATCTTTACCTCCCAATAATACCATTCCCTGTCCTGCATCATATAATCTAGCCATTAAGGAGGCCGTGGTTGTTTTACCCCCGCCGGTTGGCCCAACTAATGCGTATTTCTTGCCTTTTTCCAGCTTCAGGCCAATATTATGCAAAATTTCCTGGCTATTGGAATATGAAAAATGAACATTCCGGAATTCCATTAAGAAGGTATCGGCTTCCTCGACCTTCGATTCATGCAATATTAAATCCGATTCTAAATTCAGAATTATTGAAATCCTGTCCCAACTGGCCATTGCCACCTGGAAACTGGCCCATAAGGCCGCTAATTGACGTAATGGATCGTAAAAAAGGTTTACATATAATAAATAACTTAATAAAAACCCGGTGGTAAAGGAACTATGGGATATTAGATAAATCCCATAAACCAACACGATCATTTGGGCCAATGTGGTAAAGAACCCATAAACAGGCATAAAAATATTATTTGCTACACCTGCCTTAATCGCCGTAGTATAATTTTCCTTATTGGCCCCGGTAAAACGATTCCGGAAATAATCTCTTCGGTTAAAGGCAATTATAGTTCGAAAATTATTGAGGCTTTCCTGGATTTCAGCACTTAATCCTCCCACCTTTTTTAGGTTCATTGCATTCACCTTTTTTACCCAGGGGCTCAATAAAAGAGTGATTATCCAGATCGCAATAGCAGGTACCAGGGCCGCTGCCCCAAGGGATAAATGAATGGACAATAAAAATATTCCGGCTCCTGTCATCCTGGCTATTCCACCGACAAACTGGACCAAGGACTGGGAGAAAAACTGGTTTATTTTATCCGTATCATTATTAATTCTGGAAATCAAATCCCCCACTTTATTCTGGTTAAAAAAGGAAACCGGTAAATCCAGTAATTTTTTAAACAATCCATTTCTCAGACTAAACAACATTCTTTGGCTCACGGTTCCCATTAATTTGGTCTGGAAATAGCCGGTTACCCAGGCAATTAAAAAGGTGCCTAATAATAAGGAAGAGTAGATTAGCAATCCGGAAAAATTCTTTACTGCTATATAATGGTCTATGGCAAAACCGGTAAAGAGTGGACCTAATAATAAAATGGTAGAGTTTACCATAATTACCGCCAGGGCCAGGATTAACCGATTCCTATCTTCCTTTAAAAAGGTCAGTAAATTTTTTAAAGCGGTCCAGGTCGATTTTTTCTCTTCCTTTCCAGCCAGGCTTTCAAGATTGTAGTTCATAATTACTGGTGCTTTGTTGAGAATTAAAAATCTGTACGTATTCCGGACTATTATCCATTAGTTCCTGGTGGGTCCCTTTTGCAATAATTTCACCTTGCATTAATACCAAAATTTGATCATAATGCTCCACGGATGAAATTTTCTGGGTTACGGATATAAGGGTTATACCAGGATAATTTTTTTCTACGTTTTCCAGAATTCGCTTTTCTGTTTGCGAATCTACCCGGGCGGTAAAATCGTCTAATAATAGAATTTTTGGATCAATAGCCAATGCCCTTGCCAGCATAATACGTTGTTTTTGCCCACCCGATAAGCTAGTTCCCCTTTCGGAAACTTTGGTATCGAGCTTTTCAGGTAGAGAATCAATAAAGTCCTTTAATTCGGAGGTTTCAATGGACTTTTCCAGGGAAATATCGGTTACCTTATCACTGAAGGCAATATTTTCCCGTAAACTCATATTAAACAAAACACTATCCTGAAATACAAATCCCACCTGCCGGTAAAAGGATTCCGGTTCAAATTCCTTGATTTCTTTTCCATCGTAGCATACCCTACCGGTGCCAGCTTGTATAAGTCCTGTCAGCAGATAAAGTATCTGACTTTTTCCGGCCGCGGTTGGCCCTATAATAGCCACCTTTGTGCCTGGTTTTATAATAAAACTAATATTCTTCAATGCAGGCTTTTGTCCATATAAAACACTCACATTCTCAAATTCAACCTCTCCTTTTAAAGGTTCGGTAAAAGTTCCGGAGGGAGGCAATTCCGGTGCATACAATACCCCCGCAATTCTTCCATAGGATGCAGAAGCCTGGGCTATCACATTACTCATAAATCCGATAATCAGAATAGGAAAAATCAGAATAGCCAGATAACTATTAAAGGCTGCAAAATCGCCCAGGGTCATTTCCCCCTGAATAACAAAATGTCCCCCCAATAATAAAACCGTTAAACTGGCCATATTGGAAATAAATATGATGGAAGGAATTAAGCCGGCAAACATTCTTAATATAGATAGTCCTAAGGATTTTGCCTTTTCATTGGAATCCAAAAACTTATTGTACTCCAATTGCTGGGCATTTAGAACCCTGATCAAGGCCGAACCCAGTATACTCTCGTTGATTACCTTGTTCAGGGAATCGATTACTTCCCTGCTTTTTAAAAATAAGGTTCGAACTTTTCTAAGAACCAGGAAAAACAAGCCCCCAATTAAGGGGATAATCGTAATAATGGCCAGGGCAAGCCGCCAGTTCATACTCAATAAAAGAATGCTTGCTCCTATAATAATGAAAACCGACGAGGCAATGGAAACAATTGCCTGAGAAATAAACAATTTTATAGAATCAACATCCGAGGTTAAATAAGTAAGGAGTTTATTAGGGTTCTGGGTATCGACAAAAGCCTGACTTTGACGGGAAATCTTGTCTGAAAGCCGGTTTCGTAAATCCCTGGCCACTTTTTCAGAGGCAAAAGTCTGAACCAGACTTTGCAAATAAGTAAAAATAAAACCCAATAGGCCTAATCCCACAAAATACCAAATAGTATTGTAAGGATCATAATGAGCATGGCCATATCCATCTATAGCATTTTTTATAATCTTAGGAACCCATAAACTGGTCAAATTGGCCAGAAAGGACAATAGTATGAGAATTACTATCAGTCCACGGTAAGGAATTAATAAACTTATAATGCCAGGACCCTTGGGTTTTGGACCCTGACCAGGCGTACCCGATTCCATCTCCGACTTTTTTTTCTTTTCCATTCAATTAAAATTCTTGGTATTCTTTATTTCCCAAAAGGGATTTCATCCTCACATTCAATATGATCACCCGGATCTATCTTAAAATAATTACAAAAATACCTATAGTAAGCATACCGATAGGCTGTCCTAATACTTTTAATCCCTTTTCCGCATTCCAGTCCTCCATTGATCACATTTACGGTGGATGAAAAACCGGGCATCCGTTTTTTTAAACTATCCTGGGCATTTGGAATCCATTTACCCACCATAATATCATGACAGGATGGCTTGGGTCTTTGAGGCGTCATCCAAAACCAAATTGCCGAGGCCATAGAAAGTACAGGATCTTTTGATAACCGATCCGGCTCATTTAATAAGGTATCCTGAACACCATACCAGGCTATGCTAAATTGTCCATAATTATAATTCCAACTAAACTGTTTTGGCCCCCGGCCAAAATATTGTTTCCCGGGAACAGCAGGGTATTTCTTCCAGGTAGAATCCACATATTCATCCTTTGCGGTTTCATCATTCTCTTCCAGCCAATATAGGCCCCATTTAAAATATCCTCCGGGTGCATCTTCCCAACCCCCACTGGTCTCCTGGGCTATATTGGCCAAAAATGCAGCTAATTCTCTTTTCTGAACCGAAGGGGGCCCTTCAGAAAGAAAATCCGGGAATAAACGGGCAGCAGAAACAAATGCCTTAAAGGAATAGAAATCAGGATTATGGTTTATTTCATCCTTTTTCCCAATCCCATATCGATGGGGAAATAAAAAATTCCAGGCTTTTTCATTCAGGTATCGGGTTAAATGGGTATTCCCTTTCAGATGAAGGCTTTCCTTTAAAGGAGGGGCTAATACCGCCAGGGGATTCTGTGGGACTACCTGGGACCAACCATAAAAGGGAATAAGACCCAGAAAAATCAGAATGAAACAAAAGAAACGATTCATTTAAATTATAAAAGATGATTTAATGCCGCATATTGAAATAAAATCAAGGTTTTGGCATCTTTTACTTCCCCCTTTTGCATACTTTCCAGCGCCTGGGCAAAAGGCATTTCTACCACCTGAATATGTTCATGTTCTTCGGCAAGCCCGCCTCCGGCATCGATCCTCATGGAATCATCATATTCGGCAATATATAAATACAGCATCTCGGTCACAGAACCAGGAGACATAAAACATTCAAAAACTTTTTTTATCGCCCCTACCCTAAACCCGGTTTCTTCTTCGGCTTCCCTTCGAATGCATTCCTCGGGGCTTTCCACATCCAAGGTTCCGGCACAAACTTCCAATAACATTCCATCCGGGTTCCCATTTAAATAAGTAGGTAGGCGGAATTGTCGGGTAAGAATTAACGTTCCCTTCACTTTATTATAAAGGAGAATGGCGGCCCCATTTCCCCTATGAAATACTCCTCTTTCAATATTTTCAGGGGCCGATCCGTTCATGGAATAGGCATAACTCACCTTTGAGAATTTAGAGCGGAATTCCCCAAGGACGTCCTCCTTGATAATTTTTATTTCGGGATTCATAAGAATTCAGGTTGTTATAAATTAAAATATGCGCTAGGTAGATCAATCAAATTTTAAGCATACCGGCGCCCCAACCTCAATTCTTTTAGATAGGGGACTGAGGGTTCCTTTTAGCTTATTTCTTTTGAAAATCACAATCTCATCTGATTTCTGGTTGGCAACCAATAAAAAATTCCCGGAAGGATCCATACAGAAATTTCTTGGGGTTAGGCCAAGGGTAGAGGTTTTCCCAATTCGAAATAATTTACCGTTCAGTCCAATTTTATAAATGACAATGTCGTTCGCATCTCCGCGGTTGGTAGCATACAGGAATTTCCCATCCGCAGAAATATGAACATCGGCTGCTCCTAATTTTCCGGAAAAATCGGATGTTTCCATACCTATATTTTGGATTAAATGCAGGGCTCCATTTTGGTATTGATAGACATTTATGGTGGCCTTCATCTCCTGAACAAGGTATAAGAATTTACCACTTGGGGAAAATACCATATGGCGGGGCCCATTACCAGGTTCAACTTTTACCCCCCTAAAAGTATAGGGACTTAGAGGGGCAGATTTTCCATAATGGATAGTATATACATTTACAGAATCAATGCCTAAATCAGCTGTTAAAACTTTTGTTTGATCCGGACTCAATAAAGCCATATGGACATGAGCCTTTTCCTGACGGGCTGTATCGACCCCTTTACCGGTATGCATCAAAATCTGAATATCTTTTCCAAGGCTGCCATCCTTATTTAAGGGAATAGAACTCAGGCTTCCCCCGGTATAATTAGCGATAAAAACATTCCTGTTTTTGGAATCTACCGAAATATAGCAGGGATTTGCACCTCCCGTTGGAACTGCATTCAAAAGATTCAGGGAGCCAGATTCCGGGTTAAAGGAAAAGGCGCTTACCTTTCCATTATCGGTTTCATTTACCGCATAAACAAATCGATGATTGGCAGAAAGTGTCAAATACGATGGATTTTCAATTCCATCTGCTTCTCCCTTAAACTTGAAGGTACCCTTGAGGGAATTAAATTGGTACACATAAATGCCTTTACTTTTCCCGGTATTGGTATAGGTTCCTATAATCAAATTATGATAGGGATTGATTTTTTTTTGACCCATTACTGGGAAATAGGATAATAAGGACCCTAGCAAGGCCAGGGAAAGGATTGTTTTACTTGAATTTTTAAAATGCATAGAGGAATTTTGGTTTCTTAATCTATTGTTAAATTGGATTCAAATAGAAAGCCTATATCCTCCTCCCGAAAGGAAAGACCATTCAGGAAAGATTTTATTGCCATCTATAAAAATAATTATGCGGGAAATAAATTGGCCACCTATAAATCAGGACAATCGATTCCCCCACCTGAAAACGAATATAAGGCTATTCAATTTCTGGTTTTGTAAAAATGATCCTATAATTTTCCAAATAGGTTTATTTCTTCATACGATTAAAGAATTCGTTCTGAAGTTCAAGGGTTTTCTTATCCGCTTTTACGGTTTTAATGGCTTCTGCTAGTTGGCTAATGATATGTTCGGAAATAAATTTTCCAAGAGCTAAACTGGCTTTCGAACCATCGCCCGCATAATGATTGGGATAGGCCGCATACCACCAAATGGCCGTATACACATTCGGGTTGCTTAATCTTTTCTGATTGACTCCTGATTCTATCCCAGCTCTATCCATCTCGGCCAGATCCGGACGAAAATACAATAGACTGGAAGATTCTCTTTCCCCGGCATGCTGATCGTCGGCTTCGTCTGATTTATGAAGAGCCTTATATTGTTTTTGAAAATCCGCATCCTGTTGTGGATCGAAAAAATAAACCGCATAATTTCTGGGCTTTTCCAAACGGGTTTGGATAAAATACCGAAGCAATTCCGGATTGCCTCCATGCCCGTTCACTATCAGTATTTTCTTAAACCCATTTCGTCCAATTTCATCACAGGTTTCCTCCAATAATTCCCAAACGACCTTTTCAGAAAGAGCGAAGGTACCATACTGGTGTTTTGCCTCATTAATTTGTCCATAAAAATAATCAGGAAAAACCACCGCATATTCCTTTTTCGTGGCTCGAGCCGACCATTCCCGAACATGAATTAAATCACATCCAATAGGTAAATGAGGGCCATGTTTCTCTAAAATTCCTATGGGTAAAATACAGGTGGAATCCGACATTTTTAGTGCCAGATCCCAGTCCGATGCCGTTAGTTCATCCCAGCGGGAATGCAATTGCTGAGCCCTCAATACCGGACACAAAAAAACAATTAGTACCAATACAGAAATACGGAATACAATCTTCATAGGATGTCTTTTTAATACCCCTTAATTTAGGTATTTTGAAGATCAAATTCCCGGAGCAAAAAAACGAATTGATCGCTTCCATTTATGAGGTTAAACGAATCCATTTTCCGGATATTCATGGATCACCCCAGGAATACCTGGTACAGGTTTATATTACCGATGAATTCCAGACCTATAAAGATGAAGCCGTACCGGTATTCCAGCATAGCTTTTTTAATTCGTTTAAGGATTATTCCATATATCTACCTGAAAATGAGTACATAGTAGTTTTCAGAGATCAGGATGGAAATAAAATCCTGGAAATTGCCCCGGATCCTTTATAGGTTGATACCTCCGGAAGCTTCCAACCGGATACCATTTACCCATTTAGCCTCATCGGAACATAAAAAGGCTACAACAGAACCTATATCATCGGCATTCCCTACCCTACCCAAGGCCGTTTGACCTGCCAGAAAGTTCTTCATTTGCGGATTATTCCGAATAGCGGCCGAATTGAAATCGGTTTCAATAGGACCGGGTGCGACAATATTGGCTCGAATGCCTCTTTTACCATATTCCTTGGCGACATATTTTGTAAAGGTTTCGACGGCGGATTTTAGGGAAGAATACACAGAATACCCGTTCACTGAGAACCGGGTCGTTCCTGAAGAAACGAATACCACGGCACCATGATCATTCATATGGACTAACGCCTTTTGGGTTAAGAAATAAACACCTTTAAAATGGACATTCATTAAATAATCAAAATCTTTCTCGGTGACGTCATCAATAAGAATCGTAGCCCCCGTGCCCGCATTGTTTACCAAATAATCAAACCTATCGGTATTCCAATGGGCTTTAAGCGTTTCAAAAAAAGAAAAAAGAAAAGGGTCCAGGTTTTTAAATTTGGACATATCCAATGGCAAAGCTATTGCCTTTCTTCCTAGTCTCTCAATTTCTTCCACCACCTGATTTGCCTCATCCATACCAGAATGGTAGGTTAATACAATATCGACCCCTTTTCGTGCTAAGGAAAGTGCCATATCTTTTCCCAATCCTCTACTCCCACCCGTTATTAAGGCAATTTTATTCATAAATTAAATATTGTTGTTAGGTTGGGCAAAGATACATGGACCAATAAACTTTACACCTAAAAATCAGGTTCCTACAACAAAGTTGCAGGGATTTGAACTAGATTTATCAGATATTGATCTCTTTATTCGATTAAAAATAGAATTTATGGGAAAGTTTTATCCATCCATTTCAGAACACCATCAACAATTTATACTAAACCAAAAAATTTTCTTTGTTGGATCTGCACCCTTGAGCGGGTATGGACATATAAATCTTTCTCCAAAGGGAACCGATAGTTTCCGGATTCTTAATGAAAATAAAGTAGCCTATATGGATATTGTAGGAAGCGGAAACGAAACCTCGGCCCATATTTTAGAAAATGGTAGAATCACCTTTATGTTTTGTGCCTTTGATGGGGCTCCTAATATTTTGCGTTTATACGGTAAGGGTAGGACCCTTCTTCCTGGTCATGCAGAATGGAATGAATTAAGCTCCTTATTCCCAATTCGCCTGGGAACCAGGCAAATCATATTGGCCGAAATCGACAAAGTCCAAACTTCCTGTGGATTTGGGGTGCCTTACTTCGATTATAAAGGGGAAAGGGATCAAATGGAAAAATGGGCCGAAAAAAAGGGGGAGGAAGGTTTAAAACTTTATATGGAAGAGAAAAACCAGGTCAGCCTGGATGGATTACCAACCGCCCTGGCATTACAACCTTAAATAATCTGGCCTATTTAATCTTTAGCGTTTAAAAACGAATTCATTTCGTTTTATCCAATTAAGTTCTCCTTCAAATTTCACTTCTTTTCGCATGACAAAGAAGTTCTTTCCTAACTCATAGACTTCCCGAATAATGGCCTTCTTATGTTCATTTCCATCCGTGCCGGATCTTTCGGTTTGGATGATATTGGCTTGTATAGCTCTGATTACCGAAGTTACCCTTTGTTCATTTAAATACGTACCCTCCTTTTTTAATTCCAGGGTATCCTTCCCATTCGCTTTTGGCTCGTTGGGGTAGGTATAGGTGAAAATAAGCTGGTTGATATTGGAATTGCTCAGGTTTAAACTGAGGTTTACAGGTAAGGAATAGGGTTTCCCTGATTTATAATCCAAATAGGTTAATTCTCCTTTCCAATCGCCGAGACTAGGGGCGAAATCGTGAAGGGTAATTTTAATGCCTAGATAGGTAAGGGATAATAAGGGTATAGAAAGAATTATAAGAAGTAGAAATTTTTTTTTCATTTTCATTTAAGGGGAGATTGCCATCCAGAATGAATTTCCAATGGGCTTGAATTTACGAATTTAATTAGGAAACATTTAAAGAAAGGAATGGGGTTGGAATGTGCGAAATTAAAAGGGGAATTCTTAAGTTTATATAC